>Ga0196976_1000272_pt1 | contig 35042 bp, 25 predicted proteins | sample S3v_513CmetaG_FD_148644 | JGI IMG/M metagenome (GOLD analysis project Ga0196976, IMG submission 148644) | Soil microbial communities from Anza Borrego desert, Southern California, United States - S3+v_5-13C | ecosystem: Environmental > Terrestrial > Soil > Desert | place: USA: California... | reverse complement strand
CACGCACCGCAGGCTCCGCGAGCCATAGCGCCCCCGCGCGGCGGACACGGCCCTGCCTGCTCCTCCCCCCTCGAAGTCGGGGGTGCCCGGAGCCACCTGGGTCAGGTGTCGCGAGGTGGCGGCGTCCTCGCGACGCCGGATTTGCGTCGGGTGTGACCGCAGCGCCTCAGCGCCGATCGACCTGCTTCTCGATCTCGGCGAGCGGAAGCTCGAACACCACCGGCCGCCCGTGCGGGCACCGCGCCTTGAAGTCGATCGCATCCAGCGCGTCGAGGAGCGCGCGCACCTCCTCGGGCGCGACGTCCTGATGGGCCCGGACCGCGGCGTGGCAGGCCATCGTCGCGAGCACGTCGTGGAACGCCTCCTCGACCGCCCCGCCGCGCTCGACGTCCGAGAGCTGTCCCGCGAGGTCGCCGAGGAGGGCGGCCGCGTCGACGCCTGCCAGCAGGGCCGGCGCGCCCTTCACGGCGAAGCTGTCGCCGCCGAACGGCTCGACGTCCAGCCCGACCCTGGCGAGCTCGGCGAGCCCGCCCTCGAGCGCCCGGGCGATCGCCGGCGCCAGCGTCACGATCTGCGGGAGGAGGTACGGCTGCACGGCAAGCGACCGCCCGCGGAACGCCTCCCGGAGCCGCTGGAAGAGGACGCGCTCGTGGCTCGCGTGCTGGTCGATCACGACGAGCGTACCGCCCGGCGCCTCGCAGAGGAGGTACGTCCGCGCGTGCTGGCCGATGTACCGGAGCCGCCCGAAGTAGCCGTGCGGGGCGGCGGGCTCCGGGCCCGGCGCGGCCCGCGGGAACACGAGCGTCGGGCCGGCGTCCGGCAGCGAGATCGTGACGCCGCTCTCCGGCGCGGGCAGCCCCTCGCGCGCGAACGCGAGCACGTCGGCGGCGCGCGCCGCGTCCCACCCGGACGCGCCGCCCGCGGCCGGCGCCCCGCCGGTCGGCGCCCCCGCTGGCGACGTCGCGGACCGGCTCCCGAGCCACGGCGCGCTGCGGAGCGCGCCCGCGACCGCGTGGAAGATCGCGTCGAACACCTCGCGCCCGTCGGCGAACCGGACCTCGAGCTTCTGCGGGTGCACGTTCACGTCCACCCGGTCGAGCGGGAGCGAGATCTGGAGCACGCCCACCGGATGGCGGCCCGGCGGCAGCGTCCCCGCGAACGCGCGGAGGACGGCGTGCGCGGCGCCGCGGTCGCGCACGTAGCGGCCGTTGACGAGCAGGTACAGCCCGCGGCCCGTCGGCTCGGAGTGATCCGGCGAGCAGACGAGCCCGTGCACCCGGACGTCGCCGCGCCGGCCGTCCACCGGGACGAGGTGGCGTGCCGCCTCGCGGCCCAGCGCGTGGGCGGCGCGCTCCGCCAGCCCTTCCCCCGGCCGCGCGGCGAGCACCGTGCGGCCGCCGGAACGGACCGTGAACCCGATGTCGGGCCGGCCCAGCGCCGTCCGGACCACCGCCTCGGTGAGGTGGCCCGCCTCGGTCGCCGCCGCGCGCATGAACTTCCGCCGCGCGGGGGTGTTGAAGAAGAGGTCCCGCACCTCGACGGTGGTGCCCCGGGTGCGCGCCGCCGGTCCTTCCTCGACGACGGCGCCGCCCTCCAGGACGATGCGGGTCCCCGCGCCGTCCGCGCCGGCGGACGTGTCCAGCCGGAACCGTGACACCGAGGCGATGGCCGGGAGCGCCTCTCCGCGGAAGCCCATCGTGGCGATCGCCGAGAGGCCCTCCGCGTCGCGGAGCTTGGACGTGGCGTGCCGCTCGAGGGCGAGCCGCGCGTCCTCGGGTCCCATGCCGCTCCCGTCGTCCGAGACGCGGATGAGGCCGAGTCCGCCCTCCTCGGCCTCGACGGTCACGGCCGTCGCCCCGGCGTCGAGCGCGTTCTCGAGCAGCTCCTTGGCGACCGACGCGGGCCGCTCCACGACCTCTCCGGCGGCGATCTGGTTCACGAGCCCGGGCGGGAGCACCTGGATGCGGGGCATGGGGTGCTGGTGGTAACACGCGAAGAGCCGTCTGCCTATCCAACGAGGCCTCAGGCTTCAGGCTTCAGGCCTCACGGACGCATACCGCTCGAGACCCGGCCCGTGGCCGGACGCCCGAGGCCCTTTCATGCCCTTTGACGCCCGCCGCGGGGCGCGTCTACTAGGGGACATGGCCGGTCCGAAGAAGAGGGCGAAGCCCCGCCGCGCGCGCACCGGCACCGTCCGGAACAAGCAATCGCGCCCTGCCCGGGCGGTGCTCGGGAACGACCCGTTCGCCCGGGGTGCCGCCCCGCGCGCCCCGGCGGCGCAGGCGTCCGCGCCCACCCCTCCGCCGCCGAAGCCGGTCGTCCCGCCCACGCCGCAGGCGAGACCGCCCGCTGCGGCCCCATCGGCTGCGGCCCCCGCCCGCGAGGAGCCCGCGCCCCGCCTCGCCTCGGTCGAGCGCCGCGTCGAGGCGGCGATCGAGCAGGCCGAGGCGCGGCTCGTCGAGCTCGCCGGCCGCGCCCGCCTCCGCGACGCGCCCGAGGAGCTCTGGAGCGCGCTCGCCGGCGTCGTGCCGAAGCTCCAGGCCGGGATCGCCGCGGCGCTCGACCTGGTCCGCCTGCTGGAGCCGCCGGAGCGGCTCGACAAGTACGGGATGGACGCGCGGTTCGACGAGCGGTTCGCGCCCGTGGCCGAGCTGCTCTACTCGACCTGGTGGCGCACGGTGGTGCGCGAGGCGGGGCACGTGCCCGCGCGCGGGCCGGCCGTCGTGGTCGCGAACCACGCCGGCGTCGTCCCGTGGGACGCGCTCGTGCTCCGCGAGGCGCTGCGGCGGGATCACCCCGCGCACCGCCCGCTCCGCCCCCTGCTCGACGACCGTGAGTGCGATCTCCCGCTGCTCGGGCCCATGTTCGTCCGGCTCGGCGCGGTGCGGGCGAGCCCGCAGGCGGCCGAGGCCCTCCTCTCCGAGGGCCAGCTCGTCGGCGTGTTCCCGGAGGGCAGCGCCGGGGCGCGGAAGCCTTGGCGCGAGCGGTACCGGCTGCAGCGATTCGGGCGCGGAGGGTTCGTGAAGCTCGCGCTCCGCATGCGCGCGCCGATCGTTCCGTGCGCGATCGTCGGCAGCGAGGAGGCGTCGCCCGGGATCTCGCGCGCCGGGTGGCTCGCCGAGCGCCTGGGCGTTCCGCTCATCGGCAAGGGCGCGGCGCTCCGCTTCGGCCCCGCCGCCGCCCTTCCGCTGCCGTCGCGGTGGTCGCTGCGGTTCGGCCCGCCCGTGCCGCTCGACGGCCGCGGGCCCGCGGACGCGCAGGACCCCGCGATCGTGAACGTCCTCACCGAGCGCGTGCGCGCGACGCTCCAGGCCATGCTGGAGGAGGACCTGGGCGCTCGGGGTTCCGTCTTTCTGTGACCGGCACCACCTTCGAACAGGGCGCACGCGGACGTACTCCCCGCGGCGCGGCCTCGAGGGAGGTGGCATGCTGGAGACCACGGCCCAGGAACGCGGCGATCTCGAGCGGGAGCGGTTCATCCGGCTCATGGCCGAGGCGCTCCCGCTGGCCGGCTACTCCGGCGTGCAGGCCGATCTCCCGGGCTGGGAGGCGCCCGAGCTCGTGCACGGCGCGGTGCGCGATCACCGCCCCTCCATCTTCTGCGACGCGCCGTGCCCGGTGTACTTCGACGTGCTGCCGCCAGGGCGGATCTCCCTCGAGGAGGTCGCGAGCCGCTGGCAGCTCTTCGCCTCGGCGGCCGAGCTCTCGCACGGCCAGTTCCACGTCGTCATCCCGCGCTGGATCGCGGGGCGCGACGGCCGCCAGCTCGCCAAGCAGATCGCCGAGCTGGTCGGCGTCCGCATCGGCTACATCTGGGCGGTCTGACGCCCGTCGACGAGCCCGCTCCCGGGGCCGAGCCCGGGAGCTTCAGGGATTGGCGGGCTCGGGCTCCTCGCCCTCCTCCGGGCGCGTCGCGGCGATCACCTTCAGGAAGGTGGCCAGCTCCTCGATCCGCTCCGGGGCGGGCGCGGGGAGCCCTGCGCTTCCCACCCCGGGGTGATCCGCGAGGATCGCGCGGAGCCGCGCCGGCTCGGTGAACGCGCCGCCCTGCTCCAGCGCCGGCCCGTTCGCGCCGCCGGTCCCGCGGAGCTCGTGACACCCGATGCAGCGCGATCCGAAGGTGCGCGCGCCGGCGAGCGCCCCGCGCGGCGCGCCCTCGGGGATCCGGAGCGCCTTCCCGTAGACGCGGTGCCAGGGGACGAAGTCGATCCCCACCACCTGTCGCACCCACCACAGCGGCGCGCGCGGGTCGGTGTTGAGCCCATGATGCGCGACGTTGGGCCAGGCGACGACCCGCGCCTCCAGCGCCTCGCCGTCGGCGCGCGACGCCAGCACCGGGCGGAGCTGGCGCACCACCGAGAGCGGGATCGGGACCTCCTCTCCGCCCGCCGAGCGGAGCACCAGGGTGTCGGCCCCGCGCTCGAGCTCCACCCGCTCCTCGAGCGCCGCCAGCGCGAGCCCCTCGTACTGCGCGGCCTGCCCCGTCCTCGGGTCCACGCCCCGGACCTCGCCGCGAGGGAGCGCCGCGACGTCGGCCTCGGAGAGCCGGAACGGACCGCCCTTCGCCGCACCGCCGACCTCGAGCGCGACCGCGTCCGAGGTCCTCGGCAACCGGGGCCCGGACGAGCACGCCAGGCCCGCGACGGCGAAGGCCAGCAGGACTCCGCGACGGTGGGGTCTCGCCATGCGATGGATCTCCACGGGGCGTGCGCTCCAGCCCGGGTTCGCCCGGGCCCCCTTCCCTGCGCCCATCCCTTATACTTCTGCCGAACTCGCTCGGGAGCTTGGATGCCGCGTGCCTTCGTCGGGGCGTTGGAGTGTCAGGTGGTGGTGGATCGCGACCTCGGGGAGACCTGGGCCGTCACCGTCGTGCCCCCGCCCGTGAACGGGGTCCCTTCCGCTCCGCAGGTGGTGAAGCTGCAGGGGAACGACAAGGAGGCGATCACGCGCGGCGCGCTGGAGATCCTCCTGAAGGCCGGCCGGATCGATCGCTTCGAGATGTAGGGAAGCGGCGCCGATTCCGTCGCGTGCGCGGGCACGGGCGCGGACGCGGGACGTGAAAACCTCCCAGGGACCCGGGATTTCACCCCTCGGCCCCGGCGTGGTACATGCCCGGGAGGACCAGGCGTCCGATGGGCACGCGCGACCCCTCCCAGTGGCCCCCCGGCGGCGAACCCGAGGGCGACTCGATCGCCGGCCAGCTCGCCTCGCGGTTCGAGAAGGTGCCGCCCTCTCCCGGCGACGCGCTCGACTGGGCGGCGATCGCGGCGCGCTACGAGCGCGAGGCGGTCGCGCTCGGCGATCGCCCCGGCGCGGTGGAGCTCCTGTACGAGGCGGGCCGCGTCTTCGAGGAGCGGCTCGGCGACAGGTCGGCGGCGCTCGACTACTACCGCCGCGCCCTGGCGGCAGGCCCGCCGTTCCTCCCCAACCTGCGCGCGCTGCGGCGGCTCGCGCTCGAGCGCGGCGACGCCGCGCTCGCGGCGGAGGCGATGCGCGCCGAGGCCGAGCTCGCGGAGACGCCGGAGGCCCGGGCCGCCCTGCTGGACACGCGCGCGAAGCTCCTCGGCGCGCCGGCGCCCGCGGGCGAGGCGCCGCCCCCTCCCGCGCCGGCGCGTGGCCCGCTCGCGCTCGCGCAGGCCGACGCCGAGGCGGCGGCGGCGGCCGGCGACGAAGCCTCGCTCCTCACCGCGTACCAGCGCTGCGCGGACCGCGCGGACGATCCCCGGCTCGCCGCCCACTACCTCGTCGCGGCCTCCGGCGTCGCCGCCGAGGGCCTCCGCGACCTGTCGCAGGCGGCGGCGCTCGCCCAGGCCGCCTTCGCCCGGTGCCCCGAGGACGCGCTGGTCCGCGGCGCGGCCCGCCTCCACGCCTCGCGCTCCGGCGACCTCCTCGGGCTCGCGCAGGTGCTCCGGGCCGACGCCGCTCACACCTCCGGCGCCGAGGCGGCGTGCGCGCTCACCGAGCTCGCCCGCGTGGAGGAGCGGCTCGGCCACGGCGACAGCGCCGTGGCCGCCCTCGAGCAGGCCTGGACGCTCGCGCCGGACGATCCCCGGGTCATCACCGAGCTCGTGCGGCTGCGCGAGGCCCGCCGCGAGTGGGCCGCCGCCGCCGATGCGCTCGAGGCGCTCGCCGCCGCGCACCTCGCCCACGGCGGCCCCGGCCACCGGCTCGAGGCGATCGGCGCGAAGCTCCGCCGGATCGAGATCGAGGAGGTCCAGCTCGGCTGCCCTGACGAGGCGCGGCGGTCCTGCCGCGACGTCCTGGAGCTCGACCCCGGGCAGCGCAAGGCGCTCGCCACGCTCGGCCGGCTCTGCGCGGCCGCGGACGACTGGGAGGGCGTGCTCGCCGCGTTCCGCGCCGAGGCGGCGGCCGCCCGCGACCCGCGAGAGCGGGCGCAGCGCCTCTTCAAGGCGGCGCAGGTGCTCGACGAGCGGCTCGCGAACCCGGCCGAAGCGGCGCTCGCCTACCGCGCGGCGCTCACCCAGGACCCGGAGCTCCTCACGGCGCGCACGGCGCTCGAGCGGCTCCTCGAGCGCGAGGGGCGGTGGGAGGAGCTCTGCGAGCTCATCGAGGGCGAGCTCTCGCCGGGCGCGCCGCCCGCCGAGGAGCTGGACGCGCTGTTCCGGCTCGCGCGGCTCGACGAGGAGCGCCGGGGCGACCTCGCCGCCGCGACCCGCCGCTACCGGCGGATCCTGGAGCTCGAGCCCGGGAACCCGGCCGCCCTGCGCGGGCTCCGGCTGACGCTCGACCGGACCGGCGCCGCGGCCGAGCTCGCCGAGGTGCTCCACGCCGAGGCGGCGCGCGCCAACCCCCGCCGGAGGCTCGCGCTCCTCCAGCGGCGCGCGGAGGTCCTCGAGGAGCAGGTCGGCGACGCGCCGCGAGCCCTCGCGGCGTGGGACGAGCTTCGGGCGCTCGAGCCGGAGCACCTCCCGGCGCTGCGCGCGCTGGGGCGCCTGCACGCGGCCGCGGGTCGGTGGGACGCGGTCGCGGCCCTCTTCCGCGCCCAGGCCGACGCCGTCCGCGACCCGGCCCAGGCGGCGGACCTCCTCCTCCGCGCGGCGGAGGTGCACGAGCGCCAGCTCGGGAACGCGGACGCCGCGCGCGCGCTCTACCGCGAGGTGCTGACGCTGCAGCCGGGTCACCTCCCGGCGCTCCAGGCCCTCTCGCGCCTGCACCGCGCCGCCGGCGAGCACGAGGCGCTCGCGGACGTCCTGGCGGCGCTCGCCGCGACGCGCGAGGCGCCCGCCGAGCGCGCCGCCGGCCTCGCCGAGCTGGGCGAGCTCTGCGAGGAGCGGCTCCGGGACCGCGGGCGCGCGCTCGAGGCGTACGAGGAGGCGCTGCGGATCGACCCGGGGTGCGTCGCGGCGCTCCGGGCCGCGGAGCGGCTCTACCTCGATCTCGACCGCGGCGACGCCCTCGAGCGGCTCCGGGCGGGCGCGCTCGACGACGCCGGGGCGCACGACCGCGCGGAGCGGCTCTTCCGGCTCGCCTGGCAGCACGCCGACCGCAACCGCCGGGCGCCGGCCGCGCTCGCCGCCGCCGACGCGCTCGCGCGCACGCTCCCCGGGAACCCGGCGTCCGCCATCCTCGAGCTCCGGGTGGGCGACGCGAGCCGGCGCGAAAGCGCGCTCGCCGCGCTCGCGGCGACGGCCCCTCCGGAGGAGCCGCACGGCGGCGAGCTGCTCCCCGCCGGCGCCGCGGCGCAGTCCACCGCCGAGCCGGGCGCGGGTGACGGCTCCGGTCAGGCGCGCCTGGCCCAAATCAGCGAGGAGCGGATGCGGAGCGCGGGGGACGTCGGCTCCCGCGCCGCCTGGGCCGTGCAGGCGGGCGAGGCGTGGGAGCGCGCGGGCGACCCCGAGCGCGCGCTCGGCGCCTACCAGGCCGCGCTCGCCGCGAACCCCGCCCACCTCCCCGCCCTGCGCAACGCGCGCAACCTGTTCGCGCAGCGCCGCGACTGGGGCGCCGTGCGCGCGACGCTGCAGGCGGAGGGCGGCACCCTCCTCGACGCGCACGAGGCCGCGGCCGCCTGGCGCGAGGCCGGCGCCATCGCCGAGCAGTGGTTCGGCGACGTCGAGGGCGCGGTCCTCGACTACCGGTCGGCGCTGGAGCGCGATCCGTCGGATCCGGTGGCGCTGACGCGGATCGAGGCGCTGCTCGCCGAGCACGGGCGGGCGCAGCTCGCCGAGGTCCACGCCGCCCGCGGCCGGGCGGAGCAGGATCCCGCGCGCGCCGCGGAGGCGTGGCTCGCCGCCGCCCGCGCCGCGCAGGAGGCGCAGGAGGACCGCACCGCCGCGCTCGGCTACCTCGACGAGGCGCTGACCCGGCGGCCGGACCTCGCCGCCGCCCTCGAGCTCCGGGCCCGGCTGCGCGCGCAGGCCGGCCAGGCCTCCCTCGCGCTCGACGATCTCGAGCGGTGCCTCGCGCTCGGCGGCGAGCCCGCGACGCAGGTCCCGCTCCACCTCGCGGCGGCGGCGCTCTGCGAGGAGAAGCTGCTCGAGCCGGACGCCGCGCTCCGGCACGCCGAGGCGGCGCTCGCGCTGGCGCCCGAGAGCGCCGAGGCCCTCGCGCGTCTCTCCCGGCTCCACCGCGCGGCCGGGCGGCTGCCGTCCGCCCTCGCGGCCCTCCGCCGCCTCACCGCGGTGCCCGGGCTCCCGCGCGAGGCGCTGCTGGAGCACGGGTACGCCCTCGCGATGCTCGAGGCGGACCTGGGCGAGCTCGACGCCGCCGGCGTGAGCTGCCGGCGCCTGCTCGACCTCGATCCGGGCCACCCCGGCGCGCTCCAGCTGCAGGTCCAGCTCGAGCGGCGGCGCGGGGATCCGAAGGAGCTCGCCGCCGCGCTCGACGCCGCGGCCGAGGGCGCCCGGGACTCGACGCTCCGGGGCGACGCGCACCTCGAGGCCGCGCGCCTGATGGCGGCCACGCCCGGGAGCCGGTCCCAGGCGATCGAGCACCTCCGCAGCGCGCTCGCGCTCGACCCCGAGCGCGACGACGTCCGCGCCGCCCTGGCCGACGTCGCCGAGGAGCCCCACCCCGCGCTCGCCCTGGAGCAGCACCGCCGGCTCCTCGCGCGGGATCCGGGGCGGATCGGGAGCTGGAACGCGCTCTACCGGATCTTCACGCGGACGCGGGTGCACGACGGCGCCTACGTCGCCGCGACCGTGCTCCGCTGGCTCGGGGCGGCGATCCCGGGGCCTGGCGCGGAGCAGCTCCTGCTCGAGGGCGACCGGCAGACGCTCTCGGCGCCGCCGGTGCTCTCCGCGGCCGACTTCGAGCTCCTCCGCTCGCCGGGCGATCGCGGACCGCTCGCCGACCTCGTGGCCGTGGCGGGGGACGTCCTCGCCACCGTCCTCACCGATCCGCGCGAGACGCGCGGCGCGCCCGTGCGCGCCGACCACCCCTTCCGCCGGATGCTGGGGGAGCTCGCGCGCGCGCTCGGGGCCGGCGATCACGAGCTCTACGCCGCCCCGCTCGGCCGGCTCACGGTCGAGCCGGGCGCGCCGGCCGCCGTCCGCGTGGGCGCCGATCTCGCGCACCGCTCCACCGTCCGCGAGCAGCGGTTCATGCTGGGGCGCGTGGCGGCCCGGCTCCGGACGCGCAGCGCGCTGGCGGAGGCGTTCCCCGCAGAGCTCCCGGACGCGATCGGCGCCGCCGTGCGCCTCGTCGTCCCGCACTACGCGGGGCTCGGGCGTCCCGGGGACGAGCTCTCCCGCCGGCTCGAGAAGGCGATCTCCCGCCGCACCCGCCGCGCGCTGGAGGACCCGGCCCGCGCGCTCGCGCACCTCCGCCCCCCGCCCGACCTCGCCGCCTGGCGCACCGCCGCCGCGGCCACCGCCGACCGCGCCGGCCTCGCGCTCGGCGGTGACGTCCCGACGGCGCTCGACCTGCTGCTGCGCGACGACGCGGGCCGGAAGCCCGCGCCCGGCGACCGCCTCGTCGCGCTCCGCGCGCGGCCCGAGGCGCTGGCGCTCCTCTCCTTCGCGGCGAGCGAGGCGCACCTCGCCCTCCGGCAGCGGCTGCGCGTCGCGGTCGCGTGACGGCGGCGACCGGGCGCGTCAGCGTCCCGTCGCGTGCTGCGCCTCGTACTCCGCGACGTGCTCCTTCAGGTCTTCGTACTCCTCGCACCTGGCGCGGCAGAGCTTCGCGAGGGTCGCGAGGTGCTCCTTCGCCTTCGCGAGGTCGCCGACCATGAGGTAGGCCTCGCCGACGTACTCGTGGGCGCCGCGGTGCTTCGGGTCGAGCTCGAGCGCCCGCGCGTAGTGCGCGAACGCCGCGTCGGTGTTCCCGCGGTTCCGCTCCGCGTAGCCGAGCCAGTTGTGGACGTCGGCGTTCGAGCCGTCGCGCTCCGCCTCCTTCGTCAGCACCGCGATCGCCTCGGCCCACTGCCTCTCGTCGATGAGCCGCTCCGCCTTCGAGAGCCCGGCGGACCTGGCGCCGGGCGGCGGACCGCCTCCACCGCCTGCGGCCCAGACGGGGCCCGCGAGGAAGGCGACGGCGGAGATCGCCACTGCGTGTCGGAGATGCATGCGCTCCTCCTGGGAGGCCGAACATCGGCTCCGGCTCCACCGATGCTCCAGGGAACCAGGGGTTACGGAGCCCACCTCGCAGGGAGGCCTCCTCACCTCGGGTGTCGCCGGACGTCGACGCCGCACTGCGGCACGCACAGCTCCCTTCACTGTCGGTTGCTGTCCCTCGTGGACGGGTCACGACAAACGATCCTACCGTTCCCGGAGCACTCCGGAGGTCACCATGAAGCGCGCCCGCCTCGTCCTCCTCTCGCTCGCCACCGTCCTCTCGCTCGCGGCGGGGATCGCGGTCGCGTGCCCGATGCTCCTCGTCTCCATCACCGCTCCCGCCGGAGGACAGCACTTCACCGGCGATCGCACGATCGCCGTGACGGGCACCGTGCGGAGCTCCTCGTGGTGGTGGCGTCCGTACGTCGCCGTGCGCGTGAACGGCGGGCCGGCCACGTACGCGCCCGTGTACCGCGGGAGCTTCCGCGTCCCGGTCACGCTCGCCGACGGCCAGAACCTCATCCAGGCCACCGTCCGCGCCGGCCCGCTCTACGGCAGGGCGTCGCGAAGCGTCTCGTACGAGCAAGCCACGCAGGCGCCCTTCGAGGTCGCGGTGACCTCTCCCGCCGCCGGAGCGTCGCTGACCGGCAGCCGCGCGCAGGCGGTGCGGGGCACCGTCGGCGGCCGCGCCGGCGCGGTGGTCGCGGTGAGCGTCAACGGCGCGGCGCCGGTGGCCGCGGCCGTCGCCGGAGGTGAGTTCAGCGCCACGATCGAGCTCGCGGAGGGCGACAACGCGATCGTGGCGACGGCGACCGCCGGCGCCGAGTCCGTCTCGTCCACCGTCCGCGTGACCTACCAGGCGCTGCCGCCCCCCGCGATCGCGATCGAGTGGCCGCCGGAAGGCGAGGTGGTGTTTGGTAGCCGTACCGTGCTCGTCCGCGGCACCGTCGCAAACGTGACGAGCCCATCCGTGCTCGTGGCGGTGAACGGCGGGGACCCGGTGTCCGCGACGGTCGTCGGTGACGGCACGTTCTCCGCCCAGGTCCAGCTCGCCGACCGCGCCAGCGCGATCGTGGCGTCGGTGCTCGCGCCGGAGGGCGCCGCGGCCGACACCACCCATGTGTTCTATCCGTTCCTCACGCTGGAGACGTTCCAGGTCGCGGAGCGCGTGATCGGGCAGCCCGGCCCCACGATCGCCGCGCCCGAGCCGTGCGATCCGATCACCGCAAGCGACGTGTGCAACCCCTACGGCTCCGCGGGGTGGAACGGCGCGGCGCTGTTCCTCTCCGACTCGGCGCGAAACCGGGTGCTCGTGTTCGATGGCATCCCCGCGATAGACGGCGCGCCTGCCCGCTTCGCCCTTGGCCAACCTGACCTCGCCAGCGGCGCCCCGTCGAGCGCAGCCGGCGGGCTCGCGGAGCCCGAGACGATCCGGATCGCGGACGGCAAGCTGTTCGTGGCGGAGTACGCGAACAACAGGATCCTGATCTTCGATGATGTCCCCCAGGACTTCGGCGCCGAGGCCTCCGTCGCAGTCGGCGCTGCCTCGGTCGACATCCCGGGGAGCGGCGAGTGCGCGGGCGACACGCTCCTCCGACCCGAGTCGTTCGTCGTGGTGGGGTCCCGGCTCATCGTGGCGGATCGAGGACACAACCGGGTCCTCGTCTGGAACCAGATCCCGACGGTGTCCGGCACTCCGGCCGACGTCGTCCTCGGGCAGCCGAGCTTCACGTCGTGCGATCCGAATCACGGCGAGCGCTCCGAGCGCTCACTGTTCTGGCCCACGGACGTCTGGACCGATGGCACCCGCCTGCTCATCGCGGACACCCGGAACCACCGCGTCCTCGGCTGGAACTCGTTCCCGAGCGAGTCCTTCGCCCCCGCCGACTTCGTCCTGGGCCAGGCGTCGTTCACCCTCGCCGAGCTGGCGAGCACGCGCGCAGGGCTTCGCGAGCCCGTCGCGCTGACTTCGAACGGCAACCAGCTCTTCGTCGTGGATCAGCTCAACGGCCGCGTCCTCGTCTGGAACACCTTCCCCTCGAGCTCGGGCGTCCTGCCGGACGTCGTCCTCGGCCAGGGGGACTTCGAACTCGCCGCGCACAACGATGACGACCAGGACGGTTCCCCGGACGCGCTCCCGACTGGCAGGACGTTGTTCCTACCGGCGGGAGTGACCGCGACCGAAGAGGCGCTCGTCGTGACGGACTCGGGCAACAGCCGGTACCTCGTGTTCCGCGGCCGCTGACGCGGCGCCCGGCCCTCCCCCGCGCGCGGCGCGGCGGGAGGGCTACGGTCCCTCGACCCGCACCACCCACTCGGCGGGCAGCGCCGCGAGGAGCGCCTGCAGCGCGGCCGCGACCGCCGCGCCGTCGCGCGCCTCGACGGTCACCCGCACCCGGTGGTCCGCGCCCGCGTCGAACCGCGGGTAGCTCCCGATCTCCACGGCCGCGTGGGCGCGCGCGAGGGCTGCGAGCTCCGCCGCGAACCGCTCCTCGCCGACGGACAGGTAGATCACCGCCAGCAGGAACGGCGCCCCGTGGAGGAGCGGCGCGACCGCGTCGAACTGGTGCTGGAAGAACCGCGGCGGCCCCGGGAGCATGAGGACGTTCTCGACCGCGAGCGTCGGGTACGCGGGATCGCCGAGGAGGCGCGTCCCCTCCGGCACGTCGGCCATCCGCAGCGCCACCTCGGGCGGCTCGCCGCCGTGGTGACGCCCGTGGAGCTCCCGGATCACCGCCTCGAGCGCGGGGAGCCGGACGACGGGGCGGCCCAGCGCCGCGGCGACGGCGGCCATGGTGATGTCGTCGTGCGTCGGACCGACCCCGCCCGAGGTGAACACCCAGTCCGCCCGGGCGCGCTCGGCGCCGAGCGCCGCGGCGATGTCGTCCATCCGATCCGGCACGATGTGGATCGCGCGCAGCCGGACCCCGAGCTCCCGCAGCCGCCGGGCCGCCCAGGGCCCGTTCTCGTCGCGCACCTTGGCCGAGAGGACCTCGTTCCCGACCACGATCAGCGCGGCCGACGGATCGCTCACCGGAGCGTCCCCGCCCGGAGCCGTCGCGCCGGAGGGCGGCCCCTCCCGCCGGCCGGGGAGAGCTTCTCCACCTCGGCGCGGACGGCCGCGGCCACGGCGTCGACGGACGCCTCTCCGTCCACCTCCACGAGCCGCTGGCCCTGCGCGCGGAGCCGGGCGATGGCGCGATCGTAGCTCGCCGCCACCTTCCGCTGGAACGGCCCCACCTCGAAGATCTCGCGATCCATCGTCGCCGCCTGCCGGCGCCGGAACGCCACGTCCGCCCGCACGCGGAGGAAGATCGTCAGATCGGGCACGGCGGCGCGCGCGTTGAGCGCGTCCACCCAGTCCAGGTCCCCGGTGGTGACGCCCTGGTACGCGAGCGACGAGAGCGTGAAGCGGTCGGAGACGACGTCCACCCCCGCGCGCAGCTTGGGGGCGATCTCGGCGGCGACGTGGTCGAGCCGGTCGGCGGCGAACAGGAGCGCCAGCGCCGCCGGGTCGAACCCGCCGCCCGGCCCCGACACGCGCCGTGTCAGGATCTGCCGCACGAGCGCGCCCGCCGGTCCGCCCGAGGGCTCCGCCGTCACGTGCACGCGCCGCCCGGCGGCGCGCAGCGCCTCGCAGAGGAGCCGCGCCTGGGTGGTGGTGCCCGCGCCGTCGAGCCCCTCCAGCACGACGAAGCGCCCCGCGCGCGGCGCCCGGCCGGACGACCTCGGCCCCCTCGCGCGGGTCGCGGTCATGGGTCGATCCCCAGCGCCCGGCGCAGCGCGCGCAGCCGATCGAACAGCCGATCCTCGTCGCGGGCGAGCCGCCGCCACCGCGCGAGCGTCACGCCGCAGAGCACGACCAGCACCAGGAAGGCGAGGAACGTGAACAGCGCGCCGAAGCGGTACAGGTCGGTGTGGGCGAGCGCGTGGGGCGTCGGGGTCTCCCCGTAGCGATCCCAGGTGAGCCCCCAGGACACGCCGAAGGCCACGAGCGCCAGGAAGCCGTAGGTCGCGGCCCACCGGAGCGCCTCGACCGACGGCCGCACCGCGAGCCGCTGCGCGAGCGCGTCGTGCTCCGCGCGGAGCGCGGGATCGCCCTGCCCTTGCCACGCCTGCGGGGTCTCGTCCCGCTCCTCTCGTCCAGGTTCGCGCATGGATCGAACGGGCGTGCCCTCTAGCCCCTGCCGAAGCGGGCCGTGATCGCGTCCTGCACCGCGCCGATCGAGGCCGGCAGCTTCACCCCCGGGTTCCGCAGCGGCGAGGCGATCCCGGGGAGCGTGCCGTCATGATAGCCGGTCTTGAAGTCGGAGAACTTGAGCCCGTGGGCCGTGGAGACCACCACCACCTGGTCGTCCCGCTTCACCACGCCCCGCGCCGCGAGCTTCTCGAGCGCCGCCAGCGCGACCGCCGTGTGCGGGCAGGTGAAGAGCCCCGCCCGGTCCGCGCGGGCGCCCGCGTCCGAGAGCTCCTGCTCGCTGGCCTGCTCGACGATCCCGTCCATGGCCTCGAGCGCGCGCAGGGCGCGCCTCGCCGAGACGGGCGCGCCGATCTGGATCGCGCTCGCGAGCGTCTTCTTCGCCGGCACCGCCTCGACCTGCACCGCGGACGTCGGCTTCTTCCCGGCACCCGTGGTCGAGCGCCAGAGCGGGTTCGCGTTCTCGGCCTGCGCCACGACGAGGCGGGGGAGCCGGTCCACGAGGCCGAGGTCCTTCAGGAGCTGGAACCCCTTGCCGACGGCGCTCGAGTTCCCGAGGTTCCCGCCGGGGATGACGATCCAGTCCGGCGACCGCCACCCGAGCTGCTGCGCGATCTCGATCGAGGCGGTCTTCTGCCCCTCGATGCGGAGCGAGTTCATCGAGTTCGCGAGGTAGATGTCCTTCGTGTGCGAGAGCTCCTTCACCACCTTCATGCAGCCGTCGAAGTCGGTGTCGAGCTCGAGCACCAGCGAGCCGTTGGAGATGGGCTGGACGAGCTGCGCCGTCGAGATCTTCCCGCGCGGGAGGAGCACCACGCTCGGGATGCCGGCGGCGGCGCAGTAGGCGGCGAGGGCGGCCGAGGTGTCGCCCGTGGATGCGCAGGCGACCGCCCGCACCGCCGAGCCGCGCGCCTGCATCTCCTTCACGGCCGAGACGAGGACCGTCATGCCCAGGTCCTTGAACGACCCGGTGTGCGTGACGCCGCACTGCTTGACCCAGACCTCCGCGAGGCCGAGCTCCTTCGCGTACCGGTCGACGCGCAGGAGCGGGTTCGCCCCCTCCCCCATCGAGACCACGTTCTCGACGGCGAGCTCCGGGTAGACCCACTCCTTCTTGCCCCAGACGCCCGAGCCGTAGGGCCAGGCGCCGCCGCGGTACCGGCCCTCGAAGAGGGCCTTCCACTCGGCGGCGGAGCGCTGGCGGAGCGCGGCGAGATCGTGCTCGACCTCGAGGAGGCCGCCGCACCGCGGGCACTGGTAGATGACCTCGGTCAGCGCCGCCCGGAAGTCGCAGCCTTCGGCGCAGCGGAACCAGGACGAGAACGGGGTCTGGGCGACGTGGTCCATAGGAGCGGGCCAATTTGCCGGGCGCGGCGGCCCGTGGCAAGGGCATCGTGCGCCGCAGGAGCGCCGTTCACGCGCTCGGCGTTCGCGCGCCGCAGGACGGGCACCGCGGGCCCCGGACCGGAACGCCGCAGGTGCACGTCCGGAGCGGCTCGTCGGCCGGGGGCGGCTGCACGAGCGCGACCGCCGGGAGCCGCATCCCGCAGCGCCCGCAGATCCGCTCTCCCGGCGCCGCCTCGGTCCGGCAGTAGCGGCAGAGCACGACCGCCGGGTACGGCGTCGGACCGTCGGCCGGGAGGCCGTCCATCGCCCGGTCCATCCCAGGCAAGGGCTCGACGGAGACGTCGACGGGGGCCGCGGGCGTGGGCTCGAGGTCCGGGACGGGGTCCGCCCACGCCGCGTCCACGGGCGCGTACGCGTTCACCTGGAGATCCGGAACGGCCATGGCGGGCGCGTCCGCGGCGGCGGGAGCGAGCGTCGGCTCCAGCCCCTCGAGCGGCGGGATCGCCCCTTCGGCCGCCGGGGCTCCGGGCAGGCGGCGGCCGCACACCTCGCACTCGGTACCACCGGCCTGTGGGTGCTCGCAGAGCGGACAGACGACCATCGGGCCTCCTCTCGCCCCTGCGACGGCGGGGGCGAGCGAGGCGAGTCTACCCTGCCGCGGGCGCGCCGTGCGTCAGGGGCACGAAGCGCACCCCGAGGACGTCCACCTCGGCACACCTCCCGTCCTCGCGCCGATCGACCACCCGCAGCACCTGGCTCGATGGATCCGCGCCGATCGGGAGGATCATCCGACCGCCGGGCGCGAGCTGGGCGAGCAGCGCCGGCGGGACGTCGGGCCCGGCCGCGGCGACCAGGATCCGGTCGAACGGCGCCGCCTCGGGCCAGCCCAGCGCGCCGTCGCCCTCGCGCAGGTGGACGCTCGCGAGGCTTAGCTCGCCCAGGAGCAGCGCGCGCGCGCGGGCCGCGAGCTCCGGGACGATCTCGATCGAGTAGACCTCGCGCGCGAGCGCGGAGAGCAGGGCGGTCTGGTAGCCGGACCCGGTCCCGATCTCGAGCACGCGCTCGTCGCCGGAGAGCCCGAGGCGCTCGGTCATGTACGCGACGATGAAGGGCTGCGAGATGGTCTGGCCGAAGCCGATCGGGATGGGCCAGTCGCCCTCGGCCTCGCCCCGCCGCTCCGGGGGCAGGAAGCGGGCGCGATCGATTCGCGCCACGGCGTCGAGCACGCGAAGCGACTCGATCCCCATCCCCGCCAGGCGGCGAGCGAGCTGGGCGCTCATGCGAAAGATCGTAGCGAGAGGGGAGCCGGGACGCCTGCCGAACCCCGTGAACGAGCCCGCTCCCGCACCGGCGCAGGAGGAGCTCCCGGGCTCGGGCTCGGGCGCGTTCACGGGTGAGGCGAGGCTCCGTTCACCCCACCTGCGCGATCGAGAGCCTGCCCGCCCAGCGCTCGGCGAGCGCCTCGCGCGTGGCCGCGTGCTCGGGGCGCTCGAGCGCGGGATCCTCCTCGAGGAGCGCGCGGGCCTCCTCGCGGGCCTCCTCCAGGATCGCCTCGTCCCGGTAGAGGTCCGCCACCTCGAGGAGTCGCTGCCCGGACTGCTGGGTGCCGACGAGCTCCCCGGGGCCGCGGATCCGGAGGTCCACGCGGGCGAGCTCGAAGCCGTCCTGCGTCTCCTCCATGGCCCGGAGCCGCTCGCGCGCGTCGTCGCCGGCGCGCCGGAAGTGGGCGATGAGGAGGCAGTGGCTCTTCGCCGCCCCGCGGCCCACCCGGCCGCGGAGCTGGTGGAGCTGCGAGAGCCCGAACCGCTCGGCGTGCTCGACGATCATCACGGTGGCGTTGGGGACGTCCACCCCGACCTCGATCACCGTGGTCGCGACGAGGACGTCGAGCGCTCCGGCGCGGAACCGGTCCATGACCGCGCGCTTCTCCTCCGCCTTCATCCGGCCGTGGAGCAGGCCCACGGCGCGCCCGGCGAAGACGCGGGCGAGCTCCTCGGCGCCGCTGGTCGCGTCGGCGAGGTCGCTCTTCTCGCTCTCCTCGACGAGCGGGTAGACGACGTACACCTGGCGCCCGCGCTCGAGCTCCTCGCGGGCGAGGTCGTAGGCCGCCTTGCGCCGCGAGTCGCCGTAGAGCTTCGTGGCGACGGGCGTGCGGCCCGGCGGGAGCTCGTCGATCTTGGAGTGGTCGAGGTCGCCGTAGAACGCGAGCGCGAGCGTGCGCGGGATGGGGGTCGCGGTCATGACGAGGACGTCGGGCCGCCGCCCCTTGGCGATGAGCTGCGCCCGCTGGAGCACGCCGAACCGGTGCTGCTCGTCCACGACCACGAGCCCGAGCTTCTCGAACCCGACCGCCTCCTCGAGGAGCGCGTGCGTCCCGACCGCGATCCGCGCCCTCCCCTCCGCCACCGCGGCGCGCGCTTCGCGCTGCTCCTTCCCGCGGGCGGCGGCGACGACGCGCGCCACCTCCACGCCCGAGCCCGCGAGCCAGCCCGCGAGCGTGCGCGCGTGCTGCTCGGCGAGGATCTCGGTCGGGACCATGAGCGCCGCCTGCCACCCCGAGTGCACGGCGAGCATCATCGCGGCGAAGGCCACGGCCGTCTTGCCGCTCCCGACGTCGCCCTGGAGGAGCCGGTTCATCGGCTCCGGGCGACCCATGTCGAGCGCGATCTCGGAGAGCACCCGCTGCTGCGCACCCGTGAGCGCGAACGGCAGCGGCGCCACGGCCCGGGCGCGCGCCGCCGGCGAGACGTCGAAGGCGATCCCCTCGGCGGCGCGCACGCCCTGCCGCCGCCGCGCGAGGACGAGCTGGAGGAAGAACAGCTCCTCGAAGATGAGCCGCCGGAACGCGGGGCTCGCCCGCGCCGCCGCCTGGACCGGGTCGGTCCCGGCCGGCGGGAAGTGGACCTGCTGGAGCGCGTCACCGCGCCCGAGCAGGCCGCGCCGCGCGCGCACCGCGGGCGGGAGCTCGTCGGTCGCGAGCGGTGCGAGCTCGTCGCACAGGCGCTTCATGAGCTTGCGGAGCGCGGGGTGCTGGTGGTCCGCCGGGCCGACGTAGAACGGCACGATCCGCCCGAAGCTCGCCGAGTCCCCGGGCTGGACCTTCTCCACCTCCGGCTGGCTCATCTGCCGCCGCCCGCCGAACCCCTCGGTGATCTTCCCCGAGGCGAGGAGCGAGTCGCCCTTCGCGAAGCTCTTGAGTCGCCACGGCGGCGGGTTGAAGAAGACGAGCTCGAGGGCCGAGCCGAGGGCGCCGCCCTCCCCCTCCGCGACGGTGACCTTGAGGAGGGGCCGGCCGTTCCGCATCCGCTGCGTGCGCGTGGCGACGACCTTCGCGAGCACGCTCGCCTCGTCGCCCAGGCGGAGATCCCGGATGGACCGGACGGTGGTGCGGTCCTGGTACGCCTTGGGCCAGAACTCGAGCGCCGCCTCGACCGTCGTGCGCCCGCGCTCCTCGAGCAGCGCGCGCGGCGCGGGGTGCGCGCGCGGGAGATCGGCGAGGCGGGTCTGGAGGAGGCGGCGGCGGGCGGCGCGATCGCCCGGAGCGATCGGCGCGGCTCCCGTGAACGAGCCCGCGCCCGCGCCCGGCTTCTCCTGCGCGCCCGCGGAACCGTGATGGTCGGGGTGCACCTGCGCCTCCGCCTCGGGCTCTGGGTCCGGCTCGGGAGCGGGCTGGGGCTCGGGCTGGGGCGCGGGCTTCGCGGTGGGGGTGCGCGGCGCGAGCCGCGCCTTGGCCGCAATCTCCCGCAGCTCCTGCGGGATCGGGATGAGCGCTCCGAGCAGCGCCGCCATCCGGACCAGCGCGCGCCGGCGGTCGGGGCCGGGCGCGGCGTCGAAGGCGCCGGCCACCTCCTGGAGCTCGCGGAGCGCGGGCGAGTCGGCGGCGCCGAACGCGCGAGCGCGGGCGACCGCACCCCGCACCGTGTCGCCGAACGCCTTGAGCCGGTCGGCGCCGGCGAACCCGTCCTTCACCGCGAACCGGAGCGGCGGGAGCAGGGCCTCGAGCGCCCGCGCGGCGGCCCCCAGGTCCGTGGGCCCGTTCGTCCGGGCCGGCGGTCCCGGCGGTCTCTCACCCCCGCGCTGCACGCTGGGTCGAGCTTACGCCCCCGGTCCGACGTCCGACTCGACCTCGGGGGGCAGCTCCTCCTCGACGAAATCGATCCCCTGGATCTCGTACTCTTTCTGCCCGCCCGGCGTGCGCACGACCACCGTGTCGCCCTCGCTCCTGCCGATGAGCGCGCGGGCGATCGGGCTCGTCACCGAGATCTTCCCTTGCTTCAGGTCGGCCTCGAGCTCGCCGACGATCCTGTACTTGGCCTCGTCGCCCGAGTCGGTGTCCTCGAGGTGCACGGTGGCGCCGAACACGACCCGATCGCCGGCGTGCTTGGTCACGTCGATCACCTCGGCGCTCGCGATCCAGTGCTCGACCTGCGCGATGCGGCCCTCGATGTGCCCCTGCTTCTCCTTGGCGGCGTGGTACTCGGCGTTCTCGGAGAGGTCCCCGTGCGCACGCGCCTCCGCGATCTCGCGGACGATCTTCGGGCGCTCGACCGCCTTGAGGCGCTTCAGCTCCTCCTTGAGCCGGAGGAGGCCGCTCTTCGTCATGGGCACGCGCTCTGCCATCTGCCTTCCCCTTCGCTGGCCAAAAAACAGGGCGGCCGGCCCGGGGGTCCGGGCGGCCGCGCCAATTGCCTCAATGACTAGAGCGCCCGGGGGTCGAAAGTCAACGTCCGTCGGCGTGATACTCCTGGATCGACCGGACAATCGGGTCCCCGCCGCGCGCCGCCTCCATCGCCCCCACCGCCGCGCGCGCCCCCGTCAGGGTCGTCACGTACGGCAGGCGCTTCATGAGCGTCTCGCGGCGGATCGAGTAGCTGTCGGCGATCTCCTGCTTCCCGGCCGTCGTGTTCACGACGAAGTGGACGTCGCCGTCGATGATCCGGTCCACGATCGACGGGCGGCCCTCCTGGACCTTCTTCACCGGCGTCGTGGGGATCCCCTGCTTCCCGAGGAACGCGCTCGTACCGGCGGTGGCGAGCACCTCGAACCCGAGCCGCACCAGGCGGCGGGCGATGTCGACCGTGGCCTCCTTGTCCGCGTCCTTGACCGAGACGAAGGCGCGCTTCCCCGGGCCGCCCGTGGGGAGCGTGTTCCCCGCGGCCGCCTGCGCCTTGAGGAACGCCGTCGCGAAGTCGGGGGCGACGCCCATGACCTCGCCGGTGGACTTCATCTCCGGCCCGAGGACCGTGTCCACTCCGCGGAAGCGGGCGAACGGGAAGACCGCCTCCTTCACCGAGGTGTGCCCGAGCGCGACGGCGTGGTTCGCGCCCGCCTCGGCGAGCGTCTTCCCCACCATGCAGAGCGCACCGGCCTTGGCGAGCGGGAGGCCCGTCGCCTTGCCCACGAACGGCACCGTCCGGCTCGCGCGCGGGTTCACCTCGAGGACGTAGATCTCCTTCCCCTGGATCGCGAACTGGACGTTCATGAGGCCCACGACGCCGAGCTCCTTCGCCATGGCGATCGACTGCCGCTCGATCTCCGCCACGACGTCCGGCGCGAGCGAGTGCGGCGGGAGCGAGCACGCCGAGTCGCCGGAGTGGATGCCGGCCTCCTCGATGTGCTCCATCACGCCGCCGATGACGACGTCCTTGCCGTCGGAGACGACGTCCACGTCCACCTCGGCCGCGTCGCGGAGGAACCGGTCGATGAGGACCGGGCGCTCGTTCGACGCCTGCACCGCGTCGCGGAGGTACGTCTCGAGGTCGCGGTCGTCGTAGACCACCTCCATCGCGCGCCCGCCGAGCACGTACGAGGGGCGCACCATGGCCGGATAGCCGATCCTCCGGGCCACCGCGAACGCCTCCTCGGCGCTGCGCGCGACGCCGTTCCTCGGCTGCTTCAGCCCGAGCTTCTCGATGAGCGCGGCGAACCGCTCGCGATCCTCGGCGCGGTCGATCGCGTCGGGCGAGGTCCCGAAGATCGGCACGCCCAGCTCGTGCAGCGGCACCGCGAGCTTGAGCGGCGTCTGGCCGCCGTACTGGACGATGAGCCCCTTCGGCTTCTCCTTGTGGACGATCTCCAGCACGTCCTCGAGCGTGAGCGGCTCGAAGTAGAGGCGGTCGGAGGTGTCGTAGTCCGTCGACACCGTCTCCGGGTTGCAGTTGACCATGATGGTCTCGAACCCGGCCTTGGCGAGCGCGAACGAGGCGTGCACGCAGCAGTAGTCGAACTCGATGCCCTGGCCGATCCGGTTCGGGCCGCCGCCGAGGATCATCACCTTCGGGCGGTCGGTGGGCTGGGCCTCGCACTCCTCCTCGTAGGTCGAGTAGAGGTACGGCGTGTAGGCCTCGAACTCGGCCGCGCAGGTGTCCACCCGCTTGAACACCGGCCGCACGCCCGCCGCCCAGCGCTGATCCCGGACCGCCTTCTCGGTGGTGCGGGTCAGGCGGGCGAGGCGCTTGTCGGAGAACCCCATCGCCTTGACGGCGCGGAGCGCCGCCGCGTCGCGCGGCAGCCCCTCCTCGGCGATCCGCGCCTCGGTCCGGACGATCTCCTCGATCTCCCGCAGGAACCAGGGATCGATCGCGGTGAGCTGGTACACCTCGTCGACGCCGAGCCCGGCGCGGAAGGCCTCGCCGACCCAGAACAGCCGGAGCGCCCGCGGCACCCGGACCTCGGCGCGGATGTGATCGAGCTCCGCCTGCGTGTACGCGTCGCCGGGCCGCTTGCCGAGCGGCGAGTCGAACCCGGCCCGGTCGATCTCCAGCCCGCGGATCGCCTTCTGGACGCTCTCCTGGAAGGTCCGGCCCATCGCCATCACCTCGCCGACCGACTTCATCTGCGTGGTGAGGGTGTCGTCCGCGCCCCGGAACTTCTCGAACGCGAAGCGCGGGATCTTCGTGACCACGTAGTCGATCGTCGGCTCGAACGACGCGGGCGTGTAGCGGGTGATGTCGTTCTGGATCTCGTCGAGCGTGTACCCGACCGCGAGCTTGGCGGCGATCTTGGCGATCGGGAAGCCGGTCGCCTTCGAGGCGAGGGCCGACGAGCGCGACACGCGCGGGTTCATCTCGATGACGACCATCCGGCCGTTCTTCGGGTCCACGCCGAACTGGATGTTCGAGCCGCCGGTCTCGACGCCGATCTCGCGGATGATGCGGACCGCGGCGTCGCGCATCCGCTGGTACTCCTTGTCCGTGAGCGTCTGGGCGGGCGCGACGGTGATCGAGTCGCCCGTGTGGACGCCCATCGGGTCGAAGTTCTCGATCGAGCAGATGATCACGACGTTGTCGTGCTTGTCGCGCATCACCTCGAGCTCGTACTCCTTCCACCCGATGATCGACTCCTCGCAGAGGATCGTGTGCGTGGGCGAGAGGGTCAGCGCGCGCCGCGCGAGCGGCTCGAACTCCTCGAGGTTGTAGGCGACGCCGCCGCCCTCGCCGCCCATCGTGAAGCTCGGGCGGATGATGATCGGGAAGCCGATCTCCTTGGCGATCGCCCGCGCCTCCTCCCAGCTCGTCGCGTAGCCGCTCTTCGGCAGCTCCACGCCGACCCGCTCCATCGCCTCCTTGAAGAGGAGCCGATCCTCCGCCTTCTCGATCGCCTCCAGCTGCGCGCCGATGAGCTCGACCCCGTGGCGGGCGAGCGCACCGTTCTTCGCCAGGGCCACCGCCAGGTTGAGCGCGGTCTGGCCGCCGAGGGTCGGGAGGAGCACGTCCGGCTTCTCGCGGGCGATGATCCGCTCCGCGACCTCGGGCGTGATGGGCTCGATGTACGTCCGGTCGGCGAACCCCGGGTCCGTCATGATGGTCGCGGGGTTCGAGTTGAGGAGGACGATCTGGTAGCCCTCCTCCTTCAAGGCCTTGCAGGCCTGCGTGCCGGAGTAGTCGAACTCGCAGGCCTGTCCGATGACGATGGGCCCGGAGCCCACGATCATGATCTTCTTGATGTCCTGGCGGCGCGGCATGGGTGGCGCACCCTAGCATAACGGGGGCCACCGATCAGAGCGGCGGGGCCGTCCTCGTCGCCGCAGCCCGGCGCAGGATCACGGTGCCGCAGCGCGTCCGAAGGCCCTCAGGAGGGGGCCTTGGCCGCTGCCTCCTTCTCGCGCGCGGCCTGCACGATTTCGAGCAGCTTCTTCATCTTCGGGAACCGCTCGGCCAGCGCCGCGATCATGGGCGCCGGGAACACGATGGCCGAGGTCTCCGTGGTGGCGACGAGGGCCAGCGGCCGGCCCGCCCCGAGGACCCGCCCCTCGCCGAACGTCGCCCCGCGCCCCAGGTGCGCGATCTCCACCCCGCCGGCCTGCGCGGACGCGCCGCCGTCGAGGACGAGGAGGAAGGTCTCGTCGGCCTCCCCGGAGACGAGCTCCCCCGCGGCCAGGTCGACGCGCTGCGCGAGCTGGAGCAGGTCGCGGCGCGCCTCCGGATCCAGCGACCGGAAGAGCGGGCTCGCTTCGACGAAGGCGGTGGCGGCGAGGTCCCCGATCACCTCGCGAGGCGCGCTGGCCATGCCAGAAAAGCTAGCATAAGCTCCGCCCGCCAATGCACGGGTTCCTGCACCTGGCGCCGATGGTGGCGCTCCTGCTGAGCCAGGGCGAGCCGGCCGACGCTCCGGCCGAGCCTGCGGCCGCGGCCCCTGCCGCGCAGGAGCCGGCGGTCGCGCCGGACGAGCCCTCCGCCGAGGCGGCCCCCGCGGGCCCCGCGAGGCCGGCCGCGCCCGCCCCGGTCGCCGTCGAGGCGCCCGCCCCGGCGCGCCCTGCGGAGGCCGAACGGGTGCAGGTGGCGCGCGCCGCGCTCGCGTTCCTCGACGCGCTCCTCGCCGGCGACGCCGCGGCGGTGACCGCGGCCTGCTCCGAGCGGTTCAGCTTCGACGGCGACGTGCGCGCCGGCCGGGACGAGATCCGCCGGGTCTGGCGCGCGCTCCTCTCGGAGCGCGATCCGGGCCAGCGCGGCGCGCTGCTCGATCTCGAGCTCCTGCCCGCCGCGGACGCCGTCGCGCGGCTCGGCCCGCCGCCGCCCCGGCTCGCGCCGCTCGCGGCGGCTCGGGGCACCTGGGTCGCGGTCGCGAACGTCTCGCGCCGGCCCGTCGTGCTCTTCCTCGCGCGCGAGGGCGCGCGCTGGAGCGTCGCCGGCATCGAGTGATATTGGCCGAGCGCGCCGCGCTGGATCGGCTGTCGCTCAGGCCTTCGAAGCGCGCGCGCACTCCGCCCTACCCCGGCACCGTACACCTCGCCCGACGTTGTCCCCCGAGCGAGTGGCTGGTTTTGTGCGTCAACCCGAGATCATTGTATTTTTAGATCCGACTGCGGATTCGCGATCAGTGACGTTCGGGGAGTTCCCCGTGGCGGTGACGGCGCGCCACGGGGCGTGCCTTCGCGAGGAGCGAGCATCATGCGGTTCACCTGTGAGCAGTGCGGCAAGCGCTACACCACGTCGGACGTGCTGCAGCCAGGACGGACGTACCGGACGAAGTGCAAGGCGTGCGGCAACATCATCGTCGTGAAGGGCACCGCCGACGGCGCCACGGCGCCGACGTCCGCGCCGACCCCGACCCCTGCTCCGGCCACGAACCCGCCCGCCGTACGCCCCGCGGCGCCGCTCAACTCTCCGTCCGCCCCGGCGATCGTCCCGCCTGCCGCGGCGGCCCCGCCGTCGCCGCCGTCCGCGGCCGCCGAGCCGAAGTACATCGACCTCTTCGAGGGCGAGAGCCTGGACGACCTCGCGCCGTCGCCCGCGCCGCCCGCCGCCCAGGCGCGGCGCAAGGGTACCTTGCCGCCCCCGACCCCGGAGCCGGCCACCACCCGCGCCTCCACCTCCGGGTCGGCCTCCCCTCTCGGCCAGCTCTTCAACTCGCTCCCCGAGACCACGCCCGTCAACACGGCGCTCAAGCAGACGCGCCCTCCGGCGTACTTCGGCGACATCCAGCCCGCGACGCCCGAGCCGCCGCCTCCCCAGGAGCCGCCGAAGGTGCGCGAGGCGCCGCGCGACGTGCCCCCACCGCCGCGGCGCGGCATGCCGGTCGCCCTCGTGGCGATCGCCGCCGGCCTGATCGTGGCCGTGCTCGTCGGCGTCGTGTGGCGCCCGTGGAGCAAGCCGGGCGACGCCAAGCCGGTCGCGGAGGGCCTGCCGCCGCCCACCACCCCGGTCGCGCCGCCGCCCGAACCCACCCCGGCCGAGCCGACGCAGCCCGCGCAGGTCCTGCCGACCGAGCCGACGCAGCCCCAGGTCGCCGAGCCCGTGCAGCCGCAGCAGAGCCCCGAGGAGCTCGCCCGGCTGGAGAAGGAGCGTGAGCGGCAGGAGAAGCTCGCGAAGGCCGAGCAGGAGCGGCAGGCGCGCCTCGAGAAGCTCGAGCGGGAGAAGGCCGACAAGGCCGCGAAGGCCGAGCAGGAGCGCCTGGCCCGCCTCGAGAAGCTCGAGCGGGAGAAGGCGGAGAAGGCGGCGAAGGCCGAGGAGGCGCGGCTCGCCAAGCTGGAGAAGCTCGAGCGGGAGAAGGCGGAGAAGGCCGCGAAGGCCGAGGAGGCCCGGCTCGCCAAGCTCGAGAAGGCCGAGCGGGAGAAGGCCGCGAAGGCCGAGCAGGAGCGCCTGGCCAAGCTCGAGAAGGAGAAGGCGGCCAAGGCCGAGCAGGAGCGCCTGGCCAAGCTCGAGAAGGAGAAGGCGGACCGCGAGCGCGCCGAACGGGAGAAGGCGGCCAAGGCCGAGCAGGAGCGGCTCGCGAAGCTGCCCGTGGGCCTCGGCCCGGAGGTCCTCCAGACCGCCCTCGCCTCCGCGAAGAAGAGCTTCGACGAGTGCGTGAAGAACCCGTCGCGCGGGCTCGACAAGCCGCTCGAGGCCCGGCAGCTCCGGCTGCGGTTCATGGTCCAGCCGCAGGGTTCGGTGAGCAACCCCACGGTCGACGACCCGGTCGCGTCCAGCGCGCCCGTCGGGCAGTGCCTCAAGGCGGCCGCCACCGCGCTCAAGTTCCCCGAGTTCCGCGGGGACGCGGTCCAGGTCGACACGCCGATCGCCCTGCCCGCCCCGCCGCCCGCCGCGACGCCGGCGGTGGCGTCGGCGACGGGCCCGGTGAACGTGGTCGTCTTCACCGGCCCGAAGAGCACGCGCGCCGGCTCGGCGGTCGGCGACACCGTCTACTCGGAGCGGACCGAGGATGCGGCGATCACCGACCACCAGTTCGAGAACGGCGTCGTCACCTACTCCGGCCAGGTCGGGTTCGGGAAGGGATCGACCTGGGCCGGCATCGGCCTCAACGTGGACATCCTCCCGGAGGGGAAGCCCATCGACGCGACCCGGTTCAAGAGCGTCACGTTCCGTCTCGCCTCGCCGACGACGCGCAGCCTGCGCCTGCGGCTCATCGGCAACGAGCCTGCGGTCAATCAGAAGGGCTGCTACCCCACCACGCTCATCCGCGTCTCGAAGGAGATGAAGGACTACACCTTCAACTTCAAGGACTTCGATCCCGAGACCTGGTGCGGCTCCAGCGGGCGGACCGCCGCGAAGACGATCCCCGCGCTCATCGGGTTCGAGATCGCGGACATCAACATCTCGGGGAAGCCGACGAGCTTCTCGGTCGGCACGATCACCCTCAACCCGTGAACGAGCCCGGGCCCGAGCCCGAGCCCGCCTGCCACTCCGCGGCCGCCCAGATCGGGCGGCCGCTTCGTTCAGGGTGAACGGCCTGCGCGGGCGCCGATCAGGCCGCCCCGCCCGTCCGCTTCGCAGGCGCGGCCGCGTCTTCCTCCTCCACGGCCTCGAACTCGGCGAGCGTGACGACGTCCTCGCCCTCCGCGGCGGCGGCCTCCTCCTCGACGACCTCGAGCTCCGCCGCGCTGACCACGGTCTCGTCCTCGGGCGCCCGCGCCTCCTCGGGCGGCGCGGCCCGCGCCGCCGACGCCAGCGCCGCGGCCGAGGTCACGGCGGTCGCGCCGGCAGCCGTCGCCGCGGCGAGCCGCTCCCGCTCGCCCGCGAGCCGCTCCTGCTCGGCCGCGAGCCGCTCCCGCTCGGCCGCGAGCCGCTCCCGCTCCTCGGCCAGGCGCTGCCCCTCGAGGGCGAGCTGCTTCCGCTCGTCCCCGACCCGCCCCTGCTCCGCCGCGAGCCGCTCCCGCTCCTCGGCGAGCCCGCGCTCGGTCGCGGCCAGCGCCTTCGCGCGCTCGTCGAGCTCGGCGCGCGCGGTCGCGAGCGCGGCGCGCTCGCCCGAGAGCGACCGCTCCGTCGAGGCGACGGCGTGGGCCTTGCCCTGCACCTCGGCCCGGGTGGCGTCGAGCGCCTCCCGCTCCTCCTCGACGCTGCGCTCCGCGGCCGCGACGGCCCGGGCGCGCTCCTCCACGGCGGCGCGATCCGCCGCGACCGTCTTCCGTTCCTCGTCCAGGCGGGCCTCCGCCGACGCCAGCGCCTGCTCGCGGGCGTCCACCTCGCGGCGCGCCGCCGCCAGGGCCTCGCCCTTCTCCAGCAGCGCCTTCTCGGCCATCGCGCCGCCCTGGCGCAGCGCGTCCAGCTCCTCGCGCTCCGCGGCGAGCTCCCGCCGCTCCGCCGAAATCGCGTCCCGCTCGGCCGCGAGCGCCCGCCGCCCCTCCGCGAGCTCCTCCGCCTGCGCAGCGACGCGGGCCCGATCCCCGTCCAGCGCCTCCCGCGCCGCCGCGAGCGCCTCGCGCTCCTGCTCCACCGCGGCCGCCCGCGCCTCGAGCTCGGCCCGCGCCGCCTCGACCCGGGCCCGCTCCTCGGCCGCGCCGCGCACCGCGGCCGCCGCCTCCTCGGCCCGGGCGTCCAGCTCGCCGCTCCGCGCGCCGAGCGCCGCGCGCTCCGCCTCGAGGGCCTGCTTCGCGGCCGCGATCTCCGCGCCGCGCGCCGCGAGCGCGGTCGCCTCGGCCACCACCGCCTTGCGCTGCTCGGCGAGGGCCGCCTCGGCGGCGGCCAGCGACTGCCGCTGCTCCCCGAGACCGCTCCGATCCGCCGCCAGCGTCCGCCGCTCCTCCGCGAACGCGCGCTCCGCGTCGGCGAGGGCCGCCCGCCGTTCCGCGAGCGCCCGGTCGAGCTCGGCGAGCCCCTGCCGCTCCTCGGCGAGCCCGCGCTCGACGTCCGCGAGCGAGCGCCGCTCGCTCTCCACCCCCGCCCGCTCGGCCGCCAGGGCCTCGCGCTCGACCGACAGCGCGCGCTCCGCGTCGGTCAAGGCCCGGCGGTGCTCCTCGAGGTCGCGCTCCGCCGCCGCCACGGCCGCGCGGCGGTCCTCCAGCTGCTGCTCCGCGGAGAGGAGCGCCTCGCGCCCCGCCGCGAGCCCCCGCTCGGCCTCGGCGAGGGCCTCGGCGCGCGCGTCCAGCGCCGCCGCCTCGTCGGAGCGCCCGGCGGCCGCGGCCGCCTCGCGCTGGGCGCGCTCCTCGAGCGTGCGGTGCGCCTGTTCGAGCTCCTGCTCCAGCGCGGCGCGGCGCGCCGCAGCGCCGGAGAGCTCCTGCCGGATGGCCTGCGCCTCCGCGCGGGCGGCCCGCAGCGCGTCGGCCGCCTGCGCCGCGGCGCGGTCCAGGTCGGCCCGGGCCTGCCGCGCCTCCTCCAGCCGCCGCGCCGCGTCGTCGAGCGCCTTCTGCTGCTTGCGGGCCTCGGCGTCGCGCTGCTCGCGCTCCGCCGCCGCCTCGCGCGCCTCCTTCCGGAGCTGCGTCAGCTCCGCGCTCACCTTCTCGAGGCGGGCCGCGAGCTTCTCCGCCTCGCCGAGCTCGGCCCGCTTGCGCGCGAGCTCCCGCTCCTCGGCGGCGACCTCCTTCTGCTTCGCCTTGACCCGCTCCGCGGCCGCGCGCTCCTCCTCGGCGATCCCCGCGAGCTTCCCGGCGAGCTCCTTCTCCTTCTCGCGCGCGGCCTTCGCGGCCTCAGCGGCCTCCGCCTTCTTCGCCTCGACCTCGGCGAGCAGGGCCTGCCGCTCCTCCTCGAGCTTCTCCGCCCGCTGGTCGAGCCGCTGCGCCTGCTTGGCGAGCTTGGCCTCCTGCTCCTTCGCGGCCGCGACCTGCGCCTCCAGCTCGCCGCGCTCGGCCTTGAGCGCCTTCTTCTCCTCGGCGTGGGCCCTCCGCGCCTCCTCGAGCTTCGCCGTCCACTCCGCCTCGAGGTCCGCGCGCTCGGCCTTGAGCGCCTTCCGCTCCTCGGCGTGGGCCTTCTTCGCCTCCTCGAGCTTCGCGCCCAGCTCGGCCTCGAGCGCGGCGCGCTCCGCCCGGAGCGCCTTCTTCTCCTCGGCGTGCGCCTTCTCGGCCGCCTTGAACCGGGCCTCGAGCTCGGCCTCGAGCTCCTTTCGCGCCGCCGCGACTCCCTTCGCGACCTGCGCCTCGGCCTCCTTCTCCAGGGCGGCCTTGAGCTTCTCGGTCCGCTCCTTCTCCTCCCGCTTGCGCTGCTCGGCCTCTCGCAGCGCGTGCTCCTTCTCGCGCCGTTCGAGGTCCTTCCGGAGCTCGGCCGCCCCCTTGCGCAGCTCGGCCATGCCGGGGCTGTCCGCGGCCGACTTCGGGGCGCGCGCGAGGTGGGCCTCCAGCTCGATGAGGGCGGCGGTGCCCGGGTTCTCCTGGGCGCGCGCGAGGAGCAGCTTCCCGAGCCCTTCGTGGATCGGCGCGGCGGTCGGATACGTCTGGATCGCGCGCTGGAACAGCTCCAGGGCCTCCTGCGTGCGGCCGGTCTCCAGGTAGTAGCCGGCGAGGGTCTCCACCTGCGCCGCGCTCGCCACCGACCGGACCAGCGTGGCCTCCAGCTTCCCGACGACCTCCTCGTCGAGGAACTTGCGGATCGCGGCGACGGCCTTGTCCTGGTTCGGGAGGAACTCGAGCCCCGCGGCGCCGTCCTTGAGGTGGCGGACCACGGCCTGCACGCTCACCGGCTCGCGTTCGGACCCGAGCCGGAGCTGGATCGGCAGCTTCTGGCCGACGGTGAGGCGGGTCGCGCCGCGGAGCGCGACGCCGTTCGTGTTGAGGTTGGACGAGAAGCTGAACGTGCCGCGGCCGTTGACGGTGTAGTCCACGCGGACCATCACCGCGTAGCGCCGGGCGCGCCGGCGCTCCGGACCCTTCGGTTCGTCGCGCTCCGGCCGCTGAGCCTTCTTGCCCTGGCGAGGTTCCATTGCGCCGCCCTCAGGTGACTTGCCTTGAAGAGCCAAGTCTACCCGGTCGGCGCAATGGAAGCGCTTCGCCGGAGAGTGGGACACGCAGTCCGGAGCCTGCGTGTAGGTGATCGTACGCCCGATAGCGGGCGATTCGGCGCCGCTCTTGACGCTAGCTCAGGCTCTTCACCATCTCGGCGATGCGATCGCAGCCCTTGTCGATCGCCTCCATCGACGTCGCGAACGAGCAGCGGATGTAGCCCGGCGCGCCGAAGGCGGAGCCCGGGACGGCGGCGACGAGGTGCTTCTCGAGCAGCAGCTCGATGAAGCGGAGGTCCGTGCCGAGCGGCTCCGACGCGCCCGGCGCCTTCTTCGAGAGGAGCGCCGAGACGTCGGGGAAGGCGTAGAACGCGCCGCTCGGGTCGAAGCAGCGGATCCCGGGGATCGCGTTCAGGCGCGCGACGATGTGCTTCCGCCGCCCGTCGAACGTCTGGCGCATCTTCTCGATCTCCTCGTCGAGGCCGGGCGTGGTCAGCGCGGCGAGCGCCGCCTTCTGCGCGATCGAGGTGGGGTTCGAGGTCGAGTTGTCCTGGAGCTTCTGCATCGCCGCGATGAGCGGCTGCGGGCCGCAGGTCCACCCGATGCGCCAGCCCGTCATCGCGTACGTCTTCGAGGCGCCATTCACGAGCGCGACCTGGCCGGCGAGCGACGGGTCGAGGTCGAGCACGTTCTCGAACTTCCCGCGGTAGACGAGCTTGTCGTAGATGTCGTCGGTGACGATGAGGATGTCCTTGCCCTTGGCGCACGCGATGACCGTCTCGAGCGTGCGGCGCGAGAGCATCGCGCCGGTGGGGTTGGACGGGCTGTTCACGATCACCGCCTTGGTCTTCGCGGTGAACGCCTTCTGGATCTGCTCCGGGCTCGGGTCGAACCCGGTGTCCATCGTGGTCTCGACGAGCACCGGCACGCCCCCGGCGACGCGGACCATGTCCGCGTAGGACACCCAGTACGGCGTGAAGATGACGACCTCGTCGCCGGCGTTGACGAGCGCCTGGAACAGGTTGAAGAGCGCGTGCTTGCCGCCGCAGGAGACGAGCACCTGGTTCGGCGCGTAGGTGATCCCGTGGTCCTTGGCGACCCGCGCCGCGATCGCCTCGCGGAGCGGCTGGATGCCGGCCGTCGGCGTGTACTTCGTGAACCCCTGGTCGAGCGCCTTCTTGGCGGCGTCCTTGATGACCACCGGCGTGTCGAAGTCCGGCTCGCCCGCCCCGAACCCGACGACGTCGATGCCCTTGGCCTTCATCTCGTTGGCCTTGGCGGTCACGGCGAGCGTGGGGGAAGGCTTCACGGCGTCCAGGCGGGTCGCGAGCTTCATGGTCGGCTCCTCGGTGAGCTCCACACGAAGGTGGAAAGTCGGGCCCGCCAGGATAGCAGAACGCCCCCGGCGCTCGCGCGGCGATCTTCGCCGCGAAGCAAGTCCCCGGCGGGGCCGCGGCGCTCCGTCCTATCGCCTGCCGAGCTTGCGCCGGAGCCCCTCGAGCACGTTGGCCGGCACGAGGGACGACACGTCGCCGCCGAGCTTCGCCACCTCGCGGACGAGGCGCGCGGAGACGAAGAAGTAGTCCTCGCCCGTCATCACGAACACCGACTCGAACGCGGGATCGAGCTTCCGGTTCATGTTGGCGAGCTGGAACTCGTACTCGAAGTCGCTGGCGGCCCGGAGTCCCCGGAGGACGGTGTGGATCCCCTTCGAGCGCGCGTACTCCACGAGCAGGCCGTCGAACGCGTCCACCTCGACGCGCGGATCGTTCCCCACCGCGCCGGCGATGAGCGCCTTGCGCTCGTCCGGGGTGAAGAGCGGCGTCTTCTCGGGGTTCGTGGCCACCGCGACCACCAGGCGATCGAAGACCTGCAGCCCGCGCTGGATGATCGCGAGGTGACCGTTGGTGAGCGGGTCGAAGGAGCCGGGGTAGATGGCGGCGCGGTTGGCCATGGGCGAAATATGGCTCACTCGCGGCGGTAGATCGAGATCCCCGTGCTCCCGTACACGCGGCGATCCTGGAGCGCCAAGGCCCCCGCCTGGTCGGGCGGCGGGCGGCGCGCGTCGTGCTCGACGACGGCGCGGCCGCCGGGGGCGAGCACCTCGGAGAGGCCCGCGAGGACGGCCTCGGGGCCGTCGGCGTACGGCGGATCGGCGAAGGCGAGCGCGAACCGCGCGCGCGGCAGGCGCGCGAGCGCGCCGGGCAGCTCGCCGCGGACGAGCTCGACCCGGTCTGCGAGGCCGCAGGCCTCCGCGTTCCGGCGGAGCGCCTCGAGCGCGCGCCGGTCGCGCTCGACGCAGACCGCCCGCGCGCAGCCGCGCGAGAGCGCCTCGAGCGCGAGCGCGCCCGTGCCGGCGTAGAGATCGAGCACGTCGCCGCCCTCGAAGAACTGCCCGAGGACGTTCATGACCGCGCCGCGCACCTTGTCGCTCGTCGGGCGCGTGTCGAGCCCCGGCGGCACGGCGAGCCGCCGCCCGCGCGCGGTCCCGGCGATGATCCGGGTCACGCCCGATCCTCGGCCTGCCGGCGCTCGAGCCCGGCGGCCACCGCGGCCGCGCTCCCTCCCGCGCCGAGCGCCTCGACCAGCTCGGCGGCCACCACGAAGGCCCGCGCCTCGAGCCGGTCCGCCTCGTCGGCGCCGAGGAGCCGCTCGGCCTCCGCGCGCCAGCGCGCCCGCCGGGCGGCGGCGCCGGGCCGCTCCCCGTCGCCGTCCGGCACGGCGCTCGCGCGCGCCGCGGCCCCGCCGTCCTCGCACCCCCGCAGGCGCGACCCCGCGACGAGCGCGAGCAGCGCCGGCGAGAGCGCCCCCTGCCGCAGGATCGGGACGTCGCCGAGCGCGGCCGCGAGCCGGTCGATCCCGCCGAGCTGCGCCCGCGCGGCGTCCGCGTCCGACGGCGGCGGGAGCCGGAGGGCGACCGCGTCCGGGGGGACGCCGCGGCGGCGGAGCTCGTCGAGCATCGCGAGGGCGCGCCGCCCCGCGCCGGGGGCGCCACGGAGCTGGAGCGCGCACGCGAACCCGAGGCCGCGCTCGAGCAGCGGGGTGGCCACCTCGGCGAGCACGCGGGCGCACTCCTCCGGCGCCCCGTCGCCCGGGTCCACCGTCACGTGGGTGAGCCCCACCTCGACGGACCGCCACACCTCGGCCGTCGCGCGCTCGACGGCCATCGCGCCGTGATCCGCGAGCGCCACCTCGGCCCCGAGGAAGATCGGGAGCCCGGCGGCGATCTCGTCCGCCGTGCGGACCACGTCCTGGAACCAGGGGCCCGGCGCGATCCCGGGCGGCAGGACGAGCCCGAGGGTCGCCCGCAGCACCTTGGCGGCGACGAGCCCCGCGCGGACGACGCCCGGGCTCTCCGCCACGAGCGCCGGGAGCTTCGCGTCGGTGGCGGCGAGGAGGTCGCGGACCGAGAGCGGGCACGCGTCGCAGCGCGCGGGCAGCCGGCTCACGACGCTCGCGGGGCGGAAAGCGAGGACGGGCGAGAGCACGGAGGCGGGTATAGCACGGGGGGAAGCGGGGTTCAGGCTCGCAGGAGGCTACGGGCTACGGGGTGCAGACTCCAGGAACTGCGCGGCGCTTCTCCTGAAGCCCGAAACCTGGTGCCTGGAGCCCGCCTTTCAGTGCTCCAGGTCGTACACGTGCGCGTACGCGCTCGACTCGATCTGGAGCGTCGTGTGATCGATGCCGAACCTCTCGCGCAGCTCGCGCTTCACCTCGTCCAGGATCTCGTCGTTCCGCGGCCCCATCTCGTCCGGGTGGACCATGAGGTGCGCCGAGAGCGCGTGGAGGCCGCTGGAGATCGTCCAGACGTGGACGTCGTGCACCGCGCGCACGCCCTGGCACCGGGCCATGCACGCGGTGACCGCGGCGACGTCGAGGTGGCGCGGCACCGACTCCAT
>Ga0196976_1000271_pt1 | contig 35054 bp, 33 predicted proteins | sample S3v_513CmetaG_FD_148644 | JGI IMG/M metagenome (GOLD analysis project Ga0196976, IMG submission 148644) | Soil microbial communities from Anza Borrego desert, Southern California, United States - S3+v_5-13C | ecosystem: Environmental > Terrestrial > Soil > Desert | place: USA: California... | reverse complement strand
GCCCCTTCTTCGAGCCTGCCTTGCGCGTGGCGCCGGGGCGCTTGGAGTTGCCGGCCATCAGTCCTCCGTCAGGGTCCAGCGGGCGCCCGTGGGCGAGTCCTCGACCACCACACCGGCGGCCGCCAAACGTGCGCGCACGGCGTCGGCCGCCGGCCAGTCGCGCGCCGCGCGGGCCGCCGCCCGCACCTCGAGCTCTGCCTCGACCAGCGTGCCCAAGGCGCGGCGGGCGCGCGAGTCGTCGCCCGCGCCCGCCCACTGCACCGGGTCGAGGCCCAGCACGTCGAGCATCGCGCGGACCGCCACGAGGGCCGTGCGCACCTCGTCCGGGGTGCCCTCCGCGAGCGCCACGTTGCCGAGGCGGACGTGCTCGTGCACGACGGCGAGGGCAGCGGGCACGTTGAGGTCGTCGTCGAGCGCTGCGGCGAAGGCATCGGGCAACGGGGCTGCGCGCACCTCCTCGGCCGGGACCGACCCCGCGCGCTCCGTCGCGCGCGCCGTGAACCCGGCGAGGCGCTCCCACGTCGCCGCGGCGTCGGCGAGGGTGTCGTCGCCGTACTCGAGGGTCGAGCGGTAGTGCACCGCGGTCAGCGCGTAGCGGACGACGACGGCGCGCGCCTGGGCGAGCACGTCGGACACCAGGAGGAAGTTGCCGAGCGACTTGCTCATCTTGGCGCCGTTGACGTTGAGCAGGCCCGCGTGCATCCAGAGCGCCGCGAACCCGTCGCCGGCGGCGCTCGACTGGGCGAGCTCGTTCTCGTGGTGGGGGAACCGCAGGTCCCGTCCGCCGCCGTGGATGTCGAACGACTCCCCCAGGTAGCGGCGCGCCATCGCCGAGCACTCGAGGTGCCACCCCGGCCGGCCGCGGCCGTACGGCGTCGGCCAGGCCGCGCTCTCGGGCTCCTCGGGCTTCGGGGCCTTCCACAGGGCGAAGTCGCGCGGGTCGCGCTTCCCACCCGCCGGCGCGTCGTCGTCCTCCGGCAGGTCCTCCGGCCGCTGGTTCGTCAGGGCGCCGTACCGCGGCCAGGCGCGGACGTCGAACCACACGTCACCGTCGCCGGTGGCGTAGGCGAAGCCGCCGTCGACGAGACGCGTCATGAGCTCCACCATCTCGGTCACGTGCCCGGTGGCCCGCGGCTCGTAGGTGGGCGGCAGCACGCCCAGCGCGTCGTAGGCGGCGGTGAACTCGCGCTCGAACCGGTGCGCCCACGCCCACCACGGCACCCCGGCCTCGGCCGACTTCGCCAGGATCTTGTCGTCGACGTCCGTGACGTTGCGGACGAACGTCACGTCCAGCCCGCTGCGGCGCAGCCACCGGACGAGCACGTCGAACCCGATCGCCGTCTTGAGGTGACCGATGTGCGGGGCACCCTGAACCGTGGCCCCGCAGACGTAGAGGCCCACGTGACCGGGCCGGAGCGGCGTCAGCTCACGGACCGTGCGGGAGGCGGAGTCGAAGAGGCGCAGGCTCACCGCGCCAGGGTACCGGCGCGGGCATGGCGCGCTGGACCTGCGCAACCGCGGACGAGATGATCGGGGCATGGCGCACGCAGTGGTGGCTACCGGCTTCGGCGGACCGGAGGTCCTCGACGTCATCGAGGTCGACCCGGGCCGCCCCGGACCCGGCGAGGTGCTCCTGGAGGTCCGTGCGGCCGGCGTGAACCCCACCGACTGGAAGCTCTACTCCGGTGCGTGGGGCACGGACATCGCCCAGCTGCCCATCCGCCTCGGCCGGGAGGCGTCCGGCGTCGTGCTCGCCGTGGGTGCGGACGTCACGAACGTCGCGGTCGGCGACGAGGTCATCGCGTACGAGGCGCGGGGCGCCTACACGGACCGCATCGTCGTGCCTGCGGACTCGGTGTTCGCCAAGCCCACGGTGCTCAGCTTCGAGAAGGCGGCGGGCCTCATGGTCTCCGGGGTCACCGCCGCGCACGCGCTGGCCGCGACGCGCGTCGGTGCGGGCGACACGGTGCTCGTGCACGGCGCGAGCGGCGGCGTCGGCGCGATGCTCGTCCAGCTCGCCCGGGCCAAGGGAGCGCGGGTCATCGGCACGGGCGACCCCAGCAACCACGAGTACCTCGTGGACCTCGGGGCCGTGCCCGTCGGGTACGGCCCCGGCCTGGCGGACCGCGTGCGGATCGCCGCCCACGGCCGGCTCACCGCCGCCATCGACGCGTCGGGCACGCGCGAGGCGCTCGACACGTCCGTCGCCCTGATCCGGGACCGTCGCCGGATCGCGACCATCGTCGGCTACGGGTACGGCGCCGCCCTCGGCATCAAGCTGCTCGGCAAGGCCCCGGGCGCGGACCCGGGCACCGAGATCCGCAGCGCCGCCCGCGCCCAGCTCGTCCGCCTCGCGGAGGCCGGCCGCATCGACGTCCGGGTCGGCGCCACCTACCCGCTGGTCGAGGCCGCCCGGGCGCACCGCGCCGGCATCGAGATGCGGGTCCAGGGGAAGATCATCCTCGTCCCCGGGCAGCAGCCCGAGGGACGATCAGAGCGGTCGCGAGCGCGGCGACTCCTTCGCCGCGCCCGGTGAACCCCAGGCCGTCGCAGGTCGTGGCCGACACGGTCACGGGTGCGCCGCAGGCGGCTGACATCGCCGCCTCCGCCTCGGCGCGCCGTGTCCCGACGCGCGGCCGGTTGCCGATCACCTGCACGGCCACGTTCCCGACGACGTAGCCCGCCTCGCGCACCAGGCGCGCCGCCTCCGCGAGGAGGGTCGCGCCGGAGGCCCCCGCCCAGCGGGGGTCGGCCGTGCCGAAGACGGCGCCCAGGTCACCCAGACCCGCTGCACCCAGTAGCGCGTCGGCCGCCGCGTGCGCCGCGACGTCGGCGTCGGAGTGCCCGGCCAGCCCGACCTCGCCCGGCCAGTGCAGCCCGCCCAACCACAGCTCGCGGCCGCTGTCCGGGGCGGCGAACGCGTGCACGTCCGTCCCGATGCCGGTGCGCGGCCAGGCGGTGCCGGTCGCACCCTCGGCGAGGTGCTGCGCCAGGGCGAGGTCGCGCGGCGTCGTGATCTTCCGGGCGTCCTCGTGCCCCTCGACCACCCACACGGGCTCGCCCAGCCGCTCCACCAGCCCGGCGTCGTCGGTCGCCGCCCCGGCCTCGTCGTCGGCGTCGGCGGCGGCCGCCGCATGGGCGCGTCGCAGCACGTCCAGCGTGAAGCCCTGGGGCGTCTGGACCGCGCGCAGGTCCCGCCGGTCGACGGTCCCGACCACCCGCGACCCCCCGGCGTCGTCAGCCACCTGCTTGACCGTGTCCGCGACCGGCAGCGCGGGCACCACGGCGGGGCGCCCCATCGCGACCGCGCCGACGACGCGGCGCACCATCCGCGCCGGGACCAGCGGCCGCGCGGCGTCGTGGACCAGGACGGGCGTGGCGGGGTCCTCCCCGGCCAGGGCGGCGAGCCCGGCGGCGACGGAGGCCTGCCGGGTCGACCCGCCCGGGACCACCAGCACGGGGACCGCCAGCCCGGCGTCGTCCAGCAGCTCGGCGAAGGTGCCGACGTCGGACGCCGGCGCGGTCACGACGAGGCGCCGGACCACACCGGAGGCGACGAGCGCGTCGGCCGCACGGACGACGAGCGGGACGCCCGCCAGCCGCACGAGAGCCTTCGGCTGGTCGGCACCGAGCCGCGCGCCGGAACCGGCGGCGGTCAGGATCGCGACGGCGCGCACGCGCGGTGGCCGCGTGCCGTCAGGAGGCGAGGACCTCGTCGAGGATGGCCTCGGCCTTGTCCTCCTCCGTGTGCTCCGCCAGGGCGAGCTCGGAGACCAGGATCTGCCGGGCCTTGGCGAGCATGCGCTTCTCGCCCGCCGACAGGCCGCGGTCGGCGTCGCGGCGCGACAGGTCGCGGACGACCTCGGCGACCTTGATGACGTCGCCGGAGGCGAGCTTCTCGAGGTTCGCCTTGTAGCGGCGGGACCAGTTGGTCGGCTCCTCGGTGTACGGGGCACGCAGCACGTCGAAGACCCGCTCTAGACCCTCCTGGCCGACGACGTCACGCACGCCCACCAGGTCGACGTTCTCCGCCGGGACCTCGATCGTCAGGTCACCCTGCGCCACCTTGAGCTTGAGGTACAGCTTCTCCTCGCCCCGGATGGTCCTGGACTTGATCTCCTCGATCAGTGCTGCGCCGTGGTGCGGATAGACAACGGTCTCGCCTACGGTGAAAGTCATGTGGAGGCGTCCCCTTTCGCGGATGCCCATCTTACCACGCGCTCGGGCGCGCCCTCCCGGCCGTTCGCACGTTTGTGCAGGTCAGGGCCGAGGTCACCCGAAGCGGCCCGAGATGTAGTCCTCGGTGGCCCGCTGCGCGGGTGCGGAGAAGATCGTTCTGGTGTCGTCCATCTCGACGAGGCGGCCCGGTTCGCCGGCCTCGGTGACGTTGAAGAACGCCGTCCGGTCGCTCACCCGGGCGGCCTGCTGCATGTTGTGCGTCACGATGACGATCGTGTACTCGTCCCGCAGCTGGCCGATGAGGTCCTCGATCGCCAGCGTCGAGATGGGGTCCAGCGCGGAGGCCGGCTCGTCCATGAGCAGCACGGACGGGCGGACGGCGATGGCGCGCGCGATGCACAGGCGCTGCTGCTGGCCGCCGGACAAGGACGAGCCGGGCTTGTGCAGGCGGTCCTTGACCTCCTTCCAGAGGTTGGCCCCGCGCAGGGACGTCTCGACGAGCTCGTCCGCGTCCGAGCGCGAGATCCGCCGGTTGTTCAGGCGCACCCCGGCGAGCACGTTCTCGGCGATCGACATGGTCGGGAACGGGTTGGGGCGCTGGAAGACCATGCCGACGTTCCGCCGCACGGCGACCGGGTCGACGTCGGCCCCGTAGAGGTCGACGCCGTCGAGCTCCACGGTGCCCTCGACGCGCGCCCCCGGGATCACCTCGTGCATCCGGTTGAGCGTCCGCAGGAACGTCGACTTGCCGCACCCGGACGGCCCGATCAGGGCCGTCACCGAGCGCGGCTCGATGGCCATCGAGACGTCGGCCACGGCACGGTGGGTGCCGTAGTAGACGTTCAGATCCGTCACGTCGATGCGCTGGGCCATGGGGTCCTCTCAGGGTCCGCGGGCGGTTCAGTGCCCGCGGGCGGGGGCGAAGCGGCGGGCGATCAGGCGGGCGAGCAGGTTGAGCAGCAGGACGATGGCGATGAGCACCAGGGCCGCCGCCCAGGCGCGGTCGAGGTTCACGGTCGCCACGCAGTCCAGCTGCTCCGGCCGGCACGGGACGAGCCCCTGCGAGTACTGGCGGAACACGTAGACGGGGAGCGTCATCATGCGCCCCGAGAACAGGTCGTAGTTGATCGAGTCGATCACGCCGAGCGTGATGAGCAGCGGGGCGGTCTCGCCGATCACGCGCGCCACGGCCAGCATCACGCCGGTCACGATGCCGCCGACGGCGGTCCGGAGCACGACCTTCACCACCGTGAGCCACTTGGGCACGCCCAGGGCGTACGCCGCCTCGCGCAGCTCGTTCGGCACCAGGCGGAGCATCTCCTCGCTGGTCCGCACCACCACCGGGATCATGAGGACCGAGAGGGCGACCGCGCCGACGGCGCCGAACCGCACGCCCGGACCCAGCAGGGTCGCGAACAGCGCGTAGGCGAAGAGGCCCGCGACGATGGACGGGATGCCGGTCATCACGTCCACGAAGAACGTCACGGCCCGGGCCAGCGCCCCGCGCCTGTACTCCACCAGGTAGACGGCCGTCATGAGGCCGACGGGCACGGAGATGAGCGTGGCCAGGCCCGTCACCTCCAGGGTGCCGACGATCGCGTGGTAGATGCCGCCGGCGTCGAGGCCGCCGTAGACGCCGCGCATCGACACGACGAGGAAGTACGGGCTGAGCCGCTCGACGCCGTTCGCCACCACGGTCCACACGAGCGAGACGAGCGGCACGAGCGCGACGCCGAAGGCCAGCATGACCAGGCCCTGCATCACGCGGTCCTTCGCGCGGCGCCGGCGGTCGGGGCGCGTCAGCAGCTCGCGGGTGGCAGCCGACCCGGGTGTCGTGGTCGCCATCAGTTGGCCCCGGAGAACGCGGCGCGGCGGCTGACCACCCAGCGGGCAGCCATGTTCACGGCCAGCGTGATGACGAAGAGCGCCAGGCCGGTGGCGATCAGGGCGCTCACCCCGAGCGGGCCGGCCTCCGGGAACTGCAGCGCCACGTTGGCCGCGATCGTCTGGTGCCGGCCGGCGAGCAGCAGCGCCAGGGAGTACGTGAGTCCGGGCGACAGGATCATGAGGACCGCCATCGTCTCGCCGAGCGCGCGGCCCAGGCCCAGCATCGCCGCACTGATCACGCCTGACCGGCCGAACGGCAGCACCGCCATGCGGATCATCTCCCAGCGGGTCGCGCCGAGGGCCAGGGCGGCCTCCTCGTGCAGGCGCGGCGTCTGGAGGAACACCTCCCGCGCCACGGCCGTGATGATCGGCAGGATCATCACGGCCAGCACGACGCCGACCGTCAGGATCACGCGCGGCGGGTCCGCAGCGGGACCCTCGAACAGCGGCACGAACCCGAAGGCCCCGGCCAGCCAGTCCCACGCCGGCTGCAGCCGCGGCGACAGCCAGAGGGCGCCCCACAGGCCGTACACGACGCTCGGGATGGCCGCCAGCAGGTCGACGACGTACCCGAGGCCGCTCGCGAGGCGGCGCGGCGCGTAGTGCGAGATGAACAGGGCGATGCCGATGGCGACCGGCACGGCGAGGAGCAGGGCCAGGAGCGCCGCGAGCAGCGTGCCGAACACCAGCGGCCCGACGTACCGCGCGAGCGAGCCGTCGTCCGGGATCCAGGCGATCTCACCGAGCTCCTCCGGGGACGCCGTGAGCGCGGGCCAGGCCTCCAGGAGCAGGAAGCCCGCGACCGCGGCGAGCACGCCGAGGATGAGGGCGCCGGAACCGGTCGCGACCCCGGCGAAGATGCGGCCCGCGCGGTCGTGCCGGGCGCGGGTGCCGCGGATCTGGGGCGTGTCGGGGCGGGGAGTCGCCATGGCTCAGCCGATCGTCTCGACGAGGGCGAGCACCTGGCTGCGCAGCTGCTCGGAGATGGGTGCGGAGCCCGCCGTCTGCGCCGCCGTCTGCTGGCCCGCCTCGCTGGCCACGTAGGACACGAACGCCGCCACGAGCTCGGCCTGACCGGGGGCGTCGTACGCCGTGCAGACGGCGGTGTAGGAGACCAGTACGAGGGGGTAGACCCCGGGGGCCGTCGTCGTCCGGTCGAGCTCGACCACGAAGCTCCCGGCCGGTCGCCCCTCGGCCCGGGGCGACGTATCGACCAGCGCCGCGGCGGCCTCCGGCGAGAACGGCACGAAGTCCGGGCCCACCTGGAGTGCGACCGTGCCGAGGGCACCGGCCTTCGACGCGTCCGCGTACGTCACGGCCCCGTGGCCCTCGGTGACCGTCTGCACCACGCCCGACGTGCCCTGCGCCGACTGCCGGCCAGGGATGGGCCAGTCGCCGCTGGCCTCGTACGGCCACGACTGCGGCGCCGCGGCGGCCAGGTAGTCGGTGAAGTTCTTGGTGGTGCCCGACTCGTCCGACCGGTTCACCGGCGTCACGGCGAGGTCGGGCAGCGCGACGTCGGGGTTGTCCGCCGCGATCGCCGGGTCGTCCCATCGTGTGATGTCGCCCGTGAACAGCCGGGCGATGGTGTCCGGCGACATGTTGAGGGACTCGATCCCGGGCAGGTTGAACACGACGGCGATCGGTGAGACGTACAGCGGCAGCTCGAGGACATCCCCGGGCGCGCACCGCGCAGCGGCGCCGGCCAGCTCCTCCTCGTCCAGCGGCGCGTCCGTGCCTGCCAGGTCGACCCCGCCCTCCACGAACTGCGTGCGCCCACCGCCGGAGCCGACCGGGTCGTACGCCACGGTGACGTCGGGGTTGCCCGCCTGGAAGCCGGCGACCCAGGCCTGCATGGCCGACTCCTGGGCGCTCGAGCCCGCCCCGCTCAGGGCACCGTCGAGGCCCGACGCCGGCGCCGGGCCGGGCGCCGCCGCGCCGTTCCCGCCGGGTCGCCAGGGGTGGTTGATGGGGTCGTCCGAGCCGCAGCCGGCGAGGGCGAGGACGAGGACGGCGGCGGCCACGGTCGTGGCGGTCCGTCCGGTGATCCGCAGACTCACTCGGGTCGCGTCCTCCGCTGGGGTGAGGGCAACGCGGGAGCGCAGCCCTCACCAGCGTAGGGACGCACATGACCGGCTGCCCGCGCGCAGGTGAACGCAGCCTGAACGACAGGTGAACGTTCAGGCCGTCCGCGGGGCGCGTGCGCCGGTCAGCCGAAGCGGCCCGAGATGTAGTCCTCCGTCCGCTTGTCCGCAGGGTCCGAGAAGATCTTCGTCGTCAGGTCGAACTCCACGAGGTGGCCCGTGCGGTCACCCGTCTGCTCCGACGGCTGCGCGGTGAAGAACGCCGTCCGGTCGGCGACGCGCGCCGCCTGCTGCATGTTGTGTGTCACCACGACGATCGTGTACTCAGTGCTCAGCTCCACCATGAGGTCCTCGATCCGCGCGGTGGCGATCGGGTCGAGCGCCGAGGCGGGCTCGTCCATGAGGATCACGTCCGGGCTCACGGCGATGGTCCGGGCGATGCACAGACGCTGCTGCTGCCCCCCGGAGAGGCTGTACGCCGACTGCCTGAGCTTGTCCTTCACCTCGTCCCAGAGCGCGGCCGCGCGCAGCGACTCCTCGACGAGGTCGTCCATCGACCCGACCTTCATGCCGGTGACCTTCGGGCCGTACGCGACGTTCTCGTAGATCGACTTGGGGAACGGGTTGGGTTTCTGGAAGACCATGCCGATGCGCCGGCGGACCTCGATCGGGTCGACCTCCGGGGCGTAGATGTCCTGCCCGTGGTAGCTGATCGTGCCCTCGACCCGCGCGCCGGGGATCAGGTCGTTCATCCGGTTGAGGCTCCGGAGCACCGTGGACTTGCCGCAGCCGGACGGCCCGATGAGCGCCGTGATCTCGTTCCGGCCGATGGGCAGCGTGACGCCGTCCACGGCGCGGAAGGCGCCGTAGTAGATGTCGACGTCCGTCAGCTCGATGACCGGCCGCAGCGGCGCGCCAGGCTCCCGCCGGGGTGCGGGCGTGGGGGTGGGTGTCGGTGAGGGTGCGTGTGTCGGTGTGGGGGTCGTGTCGAGCATGGTCACCACCGCTTCTGGTACCGGGTGCGGATCACGATGGCGAGCGCGTTCATCACCAGGAGCATGCCCAGGAGCACGATGATCGCCGCCGACGCGAGGGTCTGGAACTCGGCCTGGGCACGGCCCGCCCAGTCGAAGATCTGGATGGGCATCGTGGTGAAGCCCGACAGGAGGCCGTCCGGGTCGTACGTGACGAAGACCAGGCCCCCCAGCAGCAGGAGCGGCGCCGCCTCACCGAGCGCGCGGGAGAGCGCGAGGATCGTGCCGGTGGCGATCCCCGGCACCGCAGCCGGCAGCGTCTGGTGCCACACCGTCCGCAGCGGGCTCACCCCGAGGGCGAGCGATCCCTGCCGGATCTCCGTGGGCACCGCGCGCAGGGCCTCGCGGGAGGCGATGATGATCACCGGCAGGATCAGCAGGGCGAGCGCGACGCCACCCGCGAGCACGACGCCGCGGCGCAGCCCGATCGCGAGCGCGAAGCCCGCGGTGAGCATGCCGTAGACGATCGCCGGGACCGCCGCGAGGTTCTGGAGGTTCACCTCGACCAGCCGGTTGTACCAGCGCGCGGGGTCGGCGAACTCCTCGAGGTAGACCGCCGCCGCCACGCCGAGCGGGATGGCGAGCACCGCCGTCGTGCCGACCACCCAGAACGAGCCGAGGATCGCCGCACGTGCGCCGCCCCGCTCCGGGAAGAGCTGGGACGCGTACTGCGAGAAGAGGTTCCCGTCCAGGCGTCGCACGCCGTCGGCGAAGGACGTCAGCAGGAGTGCGGCGAGCGCCGCGACCGCGAACAGGAGCGTCACCCAGAGGGCGACGAGGAACACCAGCGACGCCGGGCTGCGCTCGCCGTGCCGCTCGGCGCGCAGCGGTCGGACGGCCGACGCCGTCACGCTGGAGATGGTGGCGAGAGCGGCCATCAGTACGCCTCCCGGAACCGGCGGACGAGCCGGATGCTGATGAGGTTGACCACGAGGGTCACGACGAAGAGCAGCAGGCCGACGGCGTACAGGGAGTTGTACGTGACGGTGCCGGGCGTGCTCTCACCGGTCGCGGTCTGGGCGATGAAGCCCGTCATGGTCTGGCCGGACTCCAGCGGGCTCGTCACCATGCGCGCCTGCGTGCCCGCGGCGAGCGCGACGATCATGGTCTCGCCGACGGCGCGGGACAGCCCCAGGACCACGGAGGCGGCGATGCCCGAGATGGCGGCCGGCACCACCACCCGCAGCGTCGTGCGCATCCGGTTCGCGCCCAGGGCGAGCGAGCCCTGCCGCAGCGCCTGCGGCACCGCGCTCATCGCGTCCTCCGACAGCGACGCCACGGTGGGGATGATCATCACGCCCAGGGCGACGCCCGCCGCCAGCACGCTGAAGGTGCCGACGCCGAGGCCGAGCACCCCGCGGAGCAGCTCGGGCGCGATGAAGTACAGCGCGAAGAAGCCGTACACGACGGACGGGATGCCGGCGAGCAGCTCGAGGACCGGCTTCAGCGCCTTCCGCACCCGCGCCGGCGCGTACTCGGACAGGTAGATGGCGGCGCCGAGGCCGAACGGGATCGCGATGACCAGGGCGATCGCCGTCGTCCAGAGGGTGCCCGTGACCAGCGGCAGGACGCCGTAGGTCGGGTTGGCGAAGCGTGGTGCCCACCGGGTTCCGGTGAGGAACTCCGTCACCGACACCTCCTGGAAGAACCCCAGGGCCGGGCCGAGCAGGGCCACCACGATGCCCACCGTGACGAGGACGGACAGGAGAGCGGCCGCCCGCAGACCCACCATGACGAGGCGCTCCCCCGGTCGGGAGCCGCTGCGGGCGAGCGAGGTGGACCGCTCGGGGCGCGCGGCACGGGGCCCCGTCGCGAAGGACGGGACCCCGTGCTGGACGGGCATGCTCACGGTGCGGGTGCCTTCCGGTCCGGCACTCAGCCGAGCTGCTCGACGGCGGCGACCAGCTCGGCGGCGGCCTCGTCGTTCAGCGGGATGTACTGCGCCGCCTCGGCGATCTCGCCGTCGTTGGTGGCGTAGAACTTCACGAACTCGGCCACCGCCGGCTTCTCGGCGAAGGAGGCGTTGTTGACGTAGACGAACAGCGGGCGGGCCAGCGGCGCGTAGGTGCCGTCGGCAGCCGTCTCGGCGCTCGGCGCCACGCAGCCGGCGCCGTTGTCGATCTCGACGGCGCGGAGCGTTTCGGCGTTCTCCTCGAAGTAGGTGAAGCCGAAGTAGCCGAGCGCGTTCGGGGAGCCCTGGACGCCCTGGACCAGGACGTTGTCGTCCTCGGACGCGTTGTAGTCGGTGCGGCTCGCGCCCTCCTCACCGTTGATCTCGTCGGTGAAGTAGTCGAACGTCCCCGAGTCGGTGCCGGGGCCGAACAGCTCGATCGGCTCGGCGGGGAACTCCGGGTTCACCTGGTCCCAGGTGGTGACGGTGCCCTCGGCGTCCGGCCCCCACAGGGTGGCCAGCTCGTCCGTCGTCAGGCACTGCAGCCAGTCGTTCTCGGCGGAGACGACCACGGTCAGGGCGTCCGTGGCGACGGTCAGCCCGGTGAACTCGATGCCGGCGTCGGCGCAGGCCTGCGCCTCCTCGTCCTTGATGGGCCGCGACGCGTTGGAGATGTCGGTCTGGCCCTGGCAGAACACCTCGAAGCCGCCGCCGGTGCCGGACGTGCCGACGGAGACGTTGACGCCCGGGTTCTCCAGCTTGAACAGCTCGCCGGCCGCCGCCGTGAGGGGCTGGACGGTCGAGGAGCCGTCGGCGAGGACCTCGCCGGACAGGGCCTCGCCGCCGCCGTCGGTGGTCGCGCCGGCGGCGTCCGGGCCGTTCGCCTCGGCCTCGTTGGCGCCGCCACAGGCGGTCAGGGCCAGCAGGACGAACGCTGCGGGGGCGGCAGCGCGGTACAGGGTGCGGTTCATGCGTCCCTCTCTTGGGGCCTCACTGGGCACGTGTCGATCTTCGTGACACCAGCGACGCTAGGGAGGGCACCTGAACCGGACCGAGCAGGTGGGTGAACGGCGGATGAACGCCAGCGGGCGGCTCGACCGCTCACACGGGGGGCGCGTCCTCCAGCTTGTAGCCCAGCCCCCGGACGGTGAGCAGGAGCGCCGGGTTGCCCGGGTCGGCCTCGATCTTCGCCCGGATGCGCTTGACGTGGACGTCGAGCGTCTTGGTGTCGCCCACGTAGTCGGCGCCCCACACGCGGTCGATGATCTGGCCCCGGGTCAGCACGCGCCCGGCGTTGCGCATCAGCAGCTCGAGAAGCTCGAACTCCTTCAGCGGGAACGCCGTGGGGACGCCCCCGACCTCGACCACGTGCGCCTCCGCGTCGAGCCGCACCGGCCCGACCGCCAGCACGTCGTCGTCGTCGACCACCGCCGGCCGGGTGCCGCGGCGGCGGAGCACCGCGTGGATGCGGGCCAGCAGCTCGCGCGAGGAGTAGGGCTTCGTGACGTAGTCGTCGGCGCCGATCTCGAGGCCCACGACCTTGTCGATCTCGCCGTCCTTGGCCGTGAGCATGATCACGGGCACGTCGCTGCGCTGGCGGATGCGCCGGCACACCTCCGTGCCGCTCAGGCCCGGCAGCATCAGGTCGAGGAGCACGAGGTCCGCCCCGCCGTCGGCGAACGCGTCCAGCGCGTCGGGGCCGGTGGCCGCCGTCGCGACGTCGTACCCCTCCTTGCGCAGCAGGTACGCCAAGGGGTCGCGGTAGGACTCCTCGTCCTCGACCACGAGGATCCGGGTCATTGCTCTCCTTCGGTCGGCCCGGCGTCCGTGCGTGCGGGCGCCGGGGCGGCGTCGTCGTCCGACGCCAGCGGGAGGTGGATGGTGAACGTGGAGCCGCGGCCGGGCTCGGACCACACGGTGACCTCGCCACCGTGGTCGGCCACGACGTGCTTGACGATGCTCAGCCCCAGGCCGGTCCCGCCGGTGTCGCGCGAGCGGGCCGGGTCCACGCGGTAGAAGCGCTCGAACAGCCGCGACTGGGCCTCCGCGGGGATGCCGATGCCCTGGTCGACGACGGCGATCTCCACCATCTGCTCGTCGGGGCGGACGGTGGTGCCGACGCCGATCCGGGTGCCCGGCTCGGAGTAGGCGATCGCGTTGTCGAGCAGGTTGCGCACGGACGTCACGAGCAGGTCGTGGTGCCCGAGGACGGTCGCCGGGTCGCCCCCGGCCTCGACCGTCAGCCCGTGCGCCTCCGCGGTGGTGCGCACGCGGTCCAGGGCCTCGGCGACGACGTCCGCCACCGCGACCGGGCCGAGCTCGCCCGGCGCCTTGCCCGCCTGCACCCGCGAGAGCTGCAGGATGTCCTGGACGAGGGCGCTCAGGCGCGCGGCCTCGATCTGCAGCCGCACCGCGAAACGGCGCACCGCCTCCGGGTCGTCGGCCGCCTCCCCCACCGTCTCGGCCAGGAGTGCCAGGGCGCCCACCGGCGTCTTGAGCTCGTGGGACGCGTTGACCACGAAGTCCCGGCGGATCGCCTCCAGGCGGCGCGCCTCTGTTCGGTCCTCCGCGAGCAGCAGTAGGTGCCGCGCGCCGAGGGGTGCCACCCGGACCGCGAACGGCACGGTGCCCCGACCGCCGGGGGCTCGCGGTAGGTCGAGGTCGAGGTCCCGGATCTCCCCGTCCCGCGCCACGTCACCGAGGAGCTCGTGCAGCGCGCCGTGCACGACGCGGTCCCCGCGCACGAGGCCGTGCGCGTGCGCGGCGGCGCTGGCGCGGATCACCCGCAGGTCGGTGGTGGTGACGACGGCCGCGGACGGCAGGACCGCGAGGACCGCGAGCACGCCCTCGTCGAGCTCCGGCGGCTCGGGCGGCGGGGCGCCGTGCTGCTCGCGCTCGGAGAGCCGGAACGCCAGGCCCGCCGCCAGGCCGGTGAGCAGGCCGAGCAGCCCGGTCCCCAGCAGCAGCAGGCCGTCCACACGCACAGACTAGGCGTGCCGCTGCGCGCCACAGGTGCGCCCCGGGCGCTGCACGTCTACCGTCCGATGAGAGTTCACTGTTCGGTGGCCGTCCGTTCACCTGGTTCTGCCACCGTCGGCGGCGACGACGAACGAGAGGCGACGATGCGCGCGATCTACACGGCCGAGCTCGAGGCGCTCGGCCACGACCTGGCTGCCATGAGCCGGCTCGTCGGCTCGGCGGTGGACCGGGCCGCCACGGCCCTGCTGACGGTCGACGTCCCGCTGGCGGAAGAGGTCATCGCCGCCGACCACGACATCGACGCCCTCGAGCGGAACCTCGACGAGCGGTGCGTCCTCCTCATCGCGCAGCAGCAGCCCGTGGCGACCGACCTGCGCGTCGTCATCTCGTCGCTGCGGATGAGCGCGAGCCTCGAGCGCATGGGCGACCTGGCACGCCACCTCGCCGAGCTCACACGGCTCCGCTACCCGGCGTCGGCGGTGCCCGAGCCGTTCCGGGACCTGTTCAGCCAGATGCACCAGGGTGCCGTGCGCATCGCCGGCGAGCTCACCACCGTCCTCGAGAGCCGGGACGTCGCGATGGCGGAGGCCATCGACGCCGACGACGACCTGCTGGACCGCCTGCACAACGAGACGTTCGCCGCCACGCTCAGCGGTGAGCACCCCCTGTCCCCGCAGCAGGTCGTGGACGTGACGCTCGCCGCCCGGTACTTCGAGCGCTTCGGCGACCACGCCGTCTCCGTGGCCAGCCGCGTCGTCTACCTGGTGACCGGCACCGAGTACATCCACCACTGACGGCTCGTGTGAGCACGCCACCCACTGCCGACCCGCCCGCGGTGACCGAGCTGCGCCTCGTCGTGACCGCCGACGACCACGCGGCCGCCGTCGCCTTCTTCCGCGATGCCCTCGGGCTGCCGCAGGTGGCGGACTTCTCCGGCGATCAGGGGAACGTCGTCCTGCTCGCGGCGGGCCGGGCCACCCTCGAGGTCGCCGACGCCGCCCAGGCGGCCTACATCGACGAGGTCGAGGTCGGCCGCCGCGTCGCCGGGCCGCTGCGCATCGCGTTCGAGGTCCCCGACCCGCAGGCGGCCACCGACCGCCTGACGGCCGCCGGCGCGGAGGTCGTGGCACCCCCGACGCGGACCCCGTGGGGGTCGCTCAACGCGCGGCTCGTCGGACCCGGCGGGGTGCAGCTCACGCTCTTCGCCGGCGGGGAGTGAGCAGCGGCACCACGGGCGCCCGGTGGCCTACCGGCCGATGAGGGACGCCGCTGCGATGGCCGCCGCCGCGGCGTCGGCGTCGAGGTACGTGCCGCCGGGTACCACCGGCCGCAGCGTGACCTCGTCGAGGTCGTACCGCAGCGGGATGCCGTTCGGGACCTCGAGGGTCACGATGGCCTCGTCGTCGATGCCGTCGATGTACTTGAGCAGGGCGCGGATGGAGTTGCCGTGCGCGGCCACCAGCACGACCCCGCCCGTGCGCAGGTCGCTCACGACGGCGTCCTGCCAGTACGGCAGCGCGCGCACGACGACGTCGCGCAGCGCCTCGGCCTGGACCTCCGGCTCGTCCGTGGGACGCGCGTGCCCCGCACCGAGCGCCTGGGTGCCGGCGGCGGCGTCGGCCGGGTCGAGGGCGGGTGGTGCCACCTCGTAGGACCGGCGCCACGCACGGAACGCCTCGTCCCCGTACTCCTCGCGCACCTGCTTCTTGTCCTTGCCCTGCAGCGCGCCGTAGTGCCGCTCGTTGAGCCGCCAGCTGCGCCGCACGGGGATCCAGTGGCGGTCGCAGGCGTCCAGGGCCAGGTTCGCGGTCGTGATGGCGCGCCTGCGCAACGACGTGTGCACGACGTCGGGCAGCAGGCGCGCCTCGCGGAGCAGCTCGCCCGCCCGCGTGGCCTGCGCGAGGCCGAGGTCGGTGAGGGGCACGTCCTGCCAGCCGGTGAAGACGCCCTCGGCGTTGCCGAGGCTCTGACCGTGCCGCAGCAGCACCAGCGTGAACGTCACGACCCCTCCTTCGCCGTCAAGTGGAGCAAGGTGGCGGGGAATCGGCTCGAGTGGAGCACCGTGCCGCCACCGTGCTCCACTGTGTGCCGCTCGTGGATGCACGACGGCCCGTCGCCCGGGAGGGCGACGGGCCGCGTGCGCACAGGTCCTACTTGCCCTGGTTGGCGACGGCCTTGATGGCCTCGGCCGCGGCGTCCGGGTCGAGGTACAGCCCGCCCTTGGTCACGGGCTTGAGGTCCTCGTCCAGCTGGTAGACCAGCGGGATGCCCGTCGGGATGTTCAGGCCCGCGATGGTGTCGTCGTCGATGTCGTCGAGGTACTTCACGATGGCGCGCAGCGAGTTGCCGTGCGCGGCCACGAGGACCGTCTTGCCGGCCTGCAGGTCGGGCACGATGTCGCTGTGCCAGTACGGCAGGGCGCGCTCGAGGACGTCCTTCAGGCACTCGGCGAGGACGGGCTCGATGTCCGCGTAGCGGGGGTCGGCGTCCTGGCTGAACTCCGAGCCCAGCTCGATCTGGGGCGGCGGCACGTCGTACGAGCGGCGCCACAGCATGAACTGCTCGTCGCCGTACTCGTCGCGGATCTGCTTCTTGTCCTTACCCTGCAGGGCGCCGTAGTGGCGCTCGTTGAGCCGCCAGCTGCGCTTCACGGGGATCCAGTGCCGGTCCGCGGAGTCGAGGGCGAGGTTCGCCGTCGTGATCGCGCGGCGCAGCAGCGAGGTGTGCACCACGTCGGGCAGGACGCCCTCGGCAGCCATCAGCTCACCGCCGCGGCTGGCCTCGGCGAGGCCCTTCTCGGACAGGGGGACGTCCACCCAGCCGGTGAACAGGTTCTTGGCGTTCCAGTCGCTCTCGCCGTGGCGGAGCAGCACGAGGGTGTAGGTCATGGGTCAATCCTGCCGCAGCCCGTCCGGTGACGCGGCAGGACCCTTGACCCGCGGGTCAGGCGGCCGCGAGCTCGCGACGCCGGGCCGTCGCCTCCCGGTACACGCGCAGCATGGCGTCGGCCGCCGCGTCCCACCCGCGGCGCGCTGCGTGCCGGTACCCGCCCACGCCAAGGGCGGCGCGGCGGTGCGGGTCCGCCAGGAGGTGCCCGAGCACGCGCGCCCAGGTGCCGGGCTCGTGGTCCGGCACCAGGAGGCCGGAGGCGCCGTGCTCGACGACCGTGCACAACCCGCCGACGCCGGCCGCCACCACAGGCGTGCCGCAGGCCTGGGCCTCGGACGCCACGAGGCCGAAGGACTCGCTCCGCGACGGCACCGCGACGACGTCGGCCGCCCGGTACCACCGGCCCAGCTGGGTGCGGTCGACGGGCGGGCGCATGTCGACCCGGTCCGCGACGCCCAGCCGCTCGGCGAGCGCGGCGAGCTCACGGAGCCGCCCCGACGACCCGCTCGGCCCGCCGAGGACGACGAGGCGGGGCACCCGGGCCGCCCGGGCGCCGAGGGGACCGCGCGCCGCCAGCTCGGCGAGCGCCCGGACCAGGACGTCCGGTGCCTTGAGCGGCTGCACCCGTCCCGCGAAGAGGACGAGCTGCTCGGTGGGGTCCAGGCCGAGCTCCGCCCGCGCCCGCAGCTGCGCCGCGCCGAGATGTGCGGCGTCGACGACGCTCGTGCCCGGGTGGAACAGGCCGGTGTCGACGCCCGGCTCGACGACGTGCACCGCACCGGCCTCGGCTCCGTAGCTCGACACGAGGTCGCCGGCCTCCTGGCGGGCGCTCGTCACGAGGGCGTGCGCCGCGGCGACCACCTCCTCCTCGCCGCACACGCGCTGCGGCGGTTCCGGGGCGTCGCCCGGGGCGAGGGCGGAGTTCTTCACCTTGGCGAGCGTGTGCATCGTGTGCACGAGCGGGGCGTCCCAGCAGCGCGCGACGTCCCGCCCGACGAGGCCGGAGAGCCAGTAGTGGGAGTGCACGACGTCGTAGCCGTGGCCGGGTCGGCACCCGCGCAGAAGGTTGGCGGTGAAGGCGGGCACGTGGTCGGCGAGCGCGGACTTCACGACAGGCGCTGCGGGGCCGGCGGGCACGTGCCGGACCGTGACCCCCGGGGTCACCGGGACGACGTCGGGCTGGTGCGGGGCGGTCCTGCGGGTGAACACGTCCACCGTGGCGCCCCGGGCCGCGAGCGCACCCGCCAGCTCCGTCACGTAGACGTTCATGCCGCCGGCGTCCCCGGTGCCCGGCTGGTCGAGCGGTGACGTGTGCACCGAGATCATGGCGATGCGCGGTTCCGTCCCCACCAGCCCGCCTCCTCTCGGTTGAACACGCAACTACCAAGTATCCCGTAGGCACGACGGTGCTGCGCACCGATGGCCGGGTGAGGTCCGCGACATGGCACCGGCACGCGGCGCCTGGGGCATCGGGCGGTGGCCGACCGGTCACGGGGCGAGCGGCACCACGCAGGCCGGCACCGGCACGGCGAGCTCGCCACCGACGGTCCCCGCGGCACCCGCTGCCCCGTCCCGCCACCGCAGGGCGACCACGCGGTCCGCGTTCTGCAGGGCGGCCACCACCCAGTCCCCCACGACGGCGAAATGGCGGGGCCACGCGCCACCCACCGGGAGGTCGCCGTCGTGGACGAGGCGCGCGCCGCCGTCGTGAACGGTGAACCGCGCGAGCACGTCGGCACCCCGGACGCTCACCAGGACCACCGGGTCCGCCGCCGCGGGGCCGTCCGGGCCCGCGGCGAGGGCGACGTGCGCGGGTAGCACCCGACGGCCGGTCCGCAGCGGCGTCGCGCAGGCCGGCACGACCTGCACCGGCTCCAGGTGGTCGCCGTCCCACCGCAGCACGTGGAGCGTCACGTCGAGCTCTCCGACGACGTAGAGGTGGTCCCCCGGACCGACCGCCATGTGCCGCGGTCCGGTGCCCGGCGGCAGCACGGCCGCGACACCGTCCTCCGCCAGCGACCCGTCGGCCTCGACGCGGTAGCGGCGGATCTCGTCGGTACCGAGATCGGCGGCGAGCAGGTGCGTGCCGCCCGGTGCGAGCACGGTCGAGTGGGCGTGCGGCCCCTCCTGCCGCTCGGCGTCGGGGCCCGTGCCGGAGTGCTCGAAGACCTGGGCGACGCCGCCGACGAACGTGACGGGATCGCCGCCGGCCAGCGGGACGACGGCGACCGAGCCGCTGCCGTAGTTCGCGACGTACGCGGCGCGGCCGGACGGGTGCCAGAGCACGTGGCACGGCCCGGACCCGCCGGATGCCACGGTCTCGGCCGCGGCCAGTCCGCCGTCGTCGCCCGCCCCGACGGCGAGCCGCGTGACGCGGCCCGGGCTCGTCTCGCCGACGGCGAGCAGGCAGTCGCCATGGGCCGCCACGAACGACGGCGCAGGTGCTGCGACGACCTGACGCCCGGTGAGCGCGCCGGTCACCTCGTCGAGGTCGACGAACCAGATGCCCTCGCCGGTGCCCGGCTCGGCCTCAGGTCCGGCTGCGGGGTACGTGCCGACGGCGAGGCGGACGGTCATCCCGGCAGCCTAGGGCCGGGACGCGCGCGGCGCCCCGGGCCAGGCCCGGGGCGCCGCGCGTGCTGCTGTGGTGCTGGTGTGGTGCAGGACTGCCGGTGTCAGCGGACGGAGGCGCCCGACCGACGCTTGTTGAGCAGGTCGAAGGCGACCGCGGCGAGGAGCACGAGGCCCTTGATGACCTGCTGCCACTCGGAGCCGACGCCCATGATCGACAGACCGATGTTCAGCACGCCCATGATGAGCGCACCGACGATGACGCCCGACACCCGGCCGATGCCGCCGTACACCGACGTGCCGCCGATGAAGCACGACGCGATGGCGTCGAGCTCGTAGCTGTTGCCGGCGTTCGCGGTGGCCGCACCGGCCTTGGACGTGGTGACGATGGCCGCGATGCCGGCCAGGACGCCGATGTTGACGAACACCCAGAAGTTCATCTTCTTGGTGTTCACACCCGAGAGGATGGCGGCCTGCAGGTTGCCACCCATGGCGTACACGTTGCGGCCGAACACGGTGCGCTGCGTGACGAACGAGTACGCCACGATGATCACGCCGATGATCAGCAGCACGATCGGCGTGCCGCCGCGGCTGCCCGCGAGGATCCAGGTGAAGGCCGCGATGAGCACGGCGAAGACGACGTTCTTGACCAGGAAGGCCGTCATCGGCTCCATCTGGAGCTCGTGCTTGCGGAGCTCGGACCGGGCGCGCAGCTGGCTGAAGATCAGGCCCGCGATGACCACGGCGCCGAAGATCAGGGTGACGACGTCCTTGTTGGCGATGTACCCGAACGCGTTCGAGACCGAGTCGTTCGAGATCGCGTTGAACTCGCCCGGGAAGCTGGCGACGGTCACGCCGACGAGGACGATCGCCAGACCGCGGAAGATCAGCATGCCGGCCAGCGTCACGATGAAGGCCGGGATGCCGACGTAGGCCACCCAGAAGCCCTGCCACACGCCGACGAGGGCGCCGATGAGCACGCCCGCGAGCACGGCGAGCCACCAGCTCCAGCCGTAGTCCTTCATGAGCAGCGCAACCGCGCCGCCGACGAAGGCCACGACGGACCCGACGGACAGGTCGATGTGACCCGCGATGATCACGATCACCATGCCGACGGCCAGGATCATGACGTACGCGTTCTGCGTGATGAGGCTCGCCACGTTGTTGGGGAGCAGCAGCTTCCCGTCCGTCGTGATCTGGAAGAAGATCACGATCAGGAAGAGCGCCGCCACGATGCCGTACTGGCGCAGGTTCCCCCCGAAGGTCTGCTTGAGGGTGGTCACCGGGTCACGTCCTTGTCCCCGGCGCCCGCAGCGGCGCCGGCCTTGTCCGAGTCAGCTGTCATGGTCATGTACCGCATGAGGACCTCCTGGCTGGCGTCCTTGCGGAGCACCTCACCGGTCACCCGGCCCTCACTGATCGCGTAGATCCGGTCGCACATCCCGAGGAGCTCGGGCAGCTCGGAGGAGATCATGATGATCGCCTTGCCGGCGTTGGCCAGGGCGTTGATGATCGTGTAGATCTCGTACTTCGCACCGACGTCGATGCCGCGGGTGGGCTCGTCGAGGATGATCACGTCGGCGTCCGTGTAGATCCACTTGCTCAGGACGACCTTCTGCTGGTTGCCACCCGAGAGGTTGCCGCACAGCACGTCGACGTTCGGCGCCTTGATGTTCATCTCGCTGCGGTACTTGTTCGCGACCCGCGTCTCACCGCTCGGGTCGACGACGCCCCACCGGGACAGCTTGCCGAGCGCCGCCGAGGCGATGTTCCGCTTGATGTCGGTGATGAGGTTGAGGCCGTACCGCTTGCGGTCCTCCGTCGCGTACGCGAGCCCGTGCTTGATGGCCTCCTGGACGTTGCGGGGCGTGATGTCCTCGCCGTCCTTGTAGACCCGGCCGGAGATGTTGGCGCCGTAGGTGCGGCCGAACACGCTCATCGCGAGCTCGGTGCGCCCGGCACCCATGAGCCCTGCGAGGCCGAGGACCTCGCCGCGACGGACGGTCAGGCTGGCGCGGTCGACGACCTTCCGCTCCTGCTGGATCGGGTGGTAGACGGTCCACTCCTGGATGCGGAGTGCCTCGCCGCCGATCTGGGGGGTGCGCTCGGGGTACCGGTGGTCCATCGACCGGCCGACCATCGCCTTGATGAGGTCTTCCTCGGTCACCGGCGTGGGTCCGTGCAGGTCGAACGTCTGGATGGTCTGGCCGTCCCGGATGACCGTGGTGCGGTCCGCGATCGAGATCAGCTCGTTGAGCTTGTGGCTGATGATGATCGACGTGATGCCGCGGTCGCGCAGCGAGCGGATCAGGTTCAGCAGGTGCTGGGAGTCCTCGTCGTTCAGCGCAGCGGTGGGCTCGTCGAGGATGAGGAGCTTGACCTCCTTCGAGAGCGCCTTCGCGATCTCCACGAGCTGCTGCTTGCCGACGCCGATGTCGTAGATCTTGGTGTCGGGGCTCTCCGTGAGGCCCACCTGCGCGATCAGCTTCGCGGCCTCGGAGTTGGTCTTGTTCCAGTCGATCACACCACGGTTGGCCCGCTCGTTGCCGAGGTAGATGTTCTCAGCGATCGAGAGGTACGGGCTCAGCGCGAGCTCCTGGTGGATGATGACGATCCCGTGGTGCTCGCTGTCGCGGATGCCCCGGAACTCCACCGCCTCGCCGTCGAAGATGATCTGACCGTCGTAGGTGCCGTGGGGGTACACACCGGAGAGCACCTTCATCAGGGTGGACTTGCCGGCGCCGTTCTCGCCGCAGATGGCGTGGATCTCGCCACGGCGGACGTCGAGGGACACGTCCTTCAGGGCCATCACACCGGGGAAGGTCTTGACGATCGAGCGCATCTCGAGGATCGGAGGAGCGCTCGGGGCATTGCTGTGCTCAGACATGCTCTGCTCGCTGTCTACTCGTGGTCGGACGGACGGGTCCCGGACCGGCCGTGACCGACCTGCCCGGTGAGGTTCCACCGGGCAGGTCGGTCAGCCGAACTGAGATCAGAGACCCAGGTCCCCGGCCTCGTAGAACCCGGACTCGACGAGCTCCTTCTCGACCGTGTCGGCCGTGACGACCTTGGGGTCGATGAGGAAGGTCGGGACGACCTTCACACCGTTGTCGTAGGTCGTCTCGTCGTTGACCTCGACCTCGGCACCGTCGACGATCTGCTGGACCATCGTCGCGACGCGCGCGGCGAGCTCACGGGTGTCCTTCCACACGGTCATCGACTGCTTGCCCGCGAGGATGTTGAGGACGTTCGCCTGGTCGCCGTCCTGGCCGGTCAGGACCGGGTAGTCCGGGCCGGGCGCGAAGCCGGCGGTCTCGAGCGCCTGGGCGATGCCCAGTGCGAGCGAGTCGTTCGGCGACAGGACCGCGTGCAGCGGCGTGCCGTCGTTGTAGAACGAGTTGAGGCGGTTGGTCATCTCGTCCTGAGCGTCCTCAGAACCCCAGCCGAGGATGCCGACGGACTGCCAGCCGTCGTTGTCCGCGGGGTTCTTGCCCGACGGGGTGACCAGCTGGCCGCTCTCGTAGTACTTGTTCAGGACGTCCCACGCGCCGGAGAAGAAGAACTTGGCGTTGTTGTCGTCCGGGGAGCCGGCGAACGGCTCGAGGTTGAACGGACCCTCGCCGTCCTTGAGGCCGAGCTGCTCCTCGATGAACTCACCCTGGAAGGTGCCGACCTGGTAGTTGTCGAACGTCGCGTAGTAGTCGACGTCGGGCGTCTCGTTGATCAGGCGGTCGTAGGCGATGACCGTGATGTCCTGCTCCTTGGCCTCGGCCAGGATCGGAGCGAGGGCCGTGCCGTCGATGGACGCGATCACCAGGATGTCGGCGCCCGCGTTGACCATGTTCTGCAGCTGGGAGATCTGCTGGTCGACCTCGTTGTCCGCGTACTGCAGGTCGACCTGGTAGCCGGCCTCCTCGAGCAGGCCCTGGAGGTTCGCACCGTCCTTGTTCCACCGCTCGAGGGAGCGGGTGGGCATCGCGACGCCGACGAGGATCTCGTCACCCTCGCCCTCGCCGGTTCCCGGGTCCTCAGCCGACGGGTCGTCCGTGGGCTCGTCGCGCTCCTGCTCGCAAGCACCCAGCGAGCCGAGGAGGACTGCGGCGGTCGCGAGGGCCGCCACCGTCTTGAACTTGCGCAATGACATCTTCGTCACCCTTCGTAGAGGCGCATACCGGCCGTTCCGATACGCATGCCTGCACGCCGACACCCCGGGGCCTACCGCCGCGACGTCGCAGTCGCGAGGGGCACCCAGATTTGTTGACTCGCTGAACCTAAGGGGCTCCGAAAGCCCGCACAAGGTTCTCCGGTTACGATGTGATCACAAGTTGAACTCAAGACGGACAGCCCAACATCGAGAGCGCGGGTGGATGCGTTCACACCCGGGCCGGACGGGGTAAAACCCCTCGTCGCCAGAGGTCCGCCACTGGCGCAGGGTCGAGCGCTGGCAAGCGCGGGCGGCCGACGCCGGACGGCATCGACCCCCGGGTGGGCGCGAGCCCGCCGGCGACGAGCCGGGCGGGCCGGAAGGACGGGCAGCTCGCGAACGGCCGGAGACGAGGACGACGCCGGCACCCGCTGTCCGTGTCCGAGCGAAGGGCCGGACGCGCGGGTGCCGGCGTCGGAAGCAACGAACGCTCGGCTGAGATTTGTTGCCGGGCTGAACATATCCTCCCGACCGCACCTCGTCCAGTCGTGGGAAGCCCGCGGGTGACGCGGGTCTCACACCGTGAGCCAGGCGGCGGGCTCCTCGACCAGCAGCTGGAGCGCGTCGATGGCGGCGCCCGTCATGGCCGGGTACTGGCGCGCCCGGGCGGCGCTCAGCTCGATCGCCGCCCACGGTGCGGCAATCGCGCGCCGTTCGATCTGCACCATGATCGTCGGGCGCAGGTACTCCGTCAGGTCGGCGTAGATGCCGCCGAGGATGACGTGCTGCACCTCGACGATGTTGATGACGTTGGCCAGGGTCACGCCCAGGGCGGAGCCCGCGACGTCGAGCGCCGCGAGGGTGGGCGCGTCGCCGCGCCTGGCCGCCGCCACGATGTCGCCCGCCGTGGCACCCGCGGGCAGGCCCGCGCGCTGCGCGATCGCGTCCTGACCTGCATAGGACTCGAGCGTCCCGCCCTCGTCGAACGACCCCGCGGTGTCGAGCGCGGTGTGCCCGATCTCGCCGCTCCACCCGCGCGGCCCGCCCCAGATGGTGCCGTCGAGCACGATTGCGCCGCCGATGCCGACCTCTCCCGAGACGTACACGAAGCTAGCCGGTGAACCCCGCCGCGCGCGCGCCTCCGCCCGCGCCGCCAGGTTCGCCTCGTTCCCGAGCCGCGGTGGCATGCCCCCGAGCACCGGGTCGGCAGCGAGGAGACCGATGACGTCGACGTCGCGCCACCCGAGGTTCGGGGCGAGCCGCAGCGGCCCCGTGACGTCGTCGACGACGCCGGGCAGGGCGAGGGCCGTGCCCGCGATGCGCACACCGTCGGCCGAGAGCAGGGCGAGCACCGGGTCGGCGAGCGACGCCAGGCGGTCCAGGACCGACTCCGGGCGGCTGCCGCGGAAGTCGCCCATCTCGATGCGCTCCGTGAGCACCCGACCGCCGAGGTCCACCGCCCGGACGCCGAGGTAGTCGACGTTGATCTCCATGCCCACGGCGGCCACGGTGCCGCGTGCCGCGACGAGGGGGACTGCCGGGCGGCCGGCCCGCTGGGCGGCGACCGGCTCGAGCTCCGCGACGAACCCCGCCTCGAGGAGGAAGTCGACGAGGGCCGACACCGTCGCGCGGGTCAGGCCGGTCGCACCGGCGATGTCCGCGCGTGAGACTGGGACCGGGGCGTCGAGGACGTGACGCAGGGTGAGGGCGAGGTTGTGGTGCCGCAGGCTCTCCTGCCGCGCCGCGCGCTCGCGGTTCGTCACCCGTCTGGGCTGTGCCATGGCCTTGACCCTACCGCGGTTCGGGGCATAAGTTTAGCGGCACAACAAATCTCGGCGGATCTCCCGCCACCACACCGCCAGACGGTCGGCGGAAGACCCCGGCCGCCGGTCTCGACGAGGAGCTCAGATGGTTCGTAAGCCCACCCCCGAGGACAAGTTCTCCTTCGGTCTCTGGACGGTCGGCTGGGCCGCCCGCGACCAGTTCGGCGACGCGACCCGGCCCGAGCTGGACCCGGTCGAGTCCGTCCACAAGCTCGCCGAGCTCGGCGCGTCCTTCGTCACCTTCCACGACGACGACGTCGTGCCCTTCGGCTCGGACGCGGCCGAGCGCGACCGCATCCTCGACCGCTTCAAGGGCGCCCTGTCGGAGACCGGCATCGCGGTGGAGATGGTCACGACCAACACCTTCAGCCACCCGATGTTCAAGGACGGTGCGTTCACCTCGAACGACCGCACGGTCCGCCGGTTCGCGCTCCGCAAGATCCTCCGGAACGTCGACCTGGCCGCCGAGCTCGACGCCAAGACGTTCGTCATGTGGGGCGGCCGCGAGGGGGCCGAGTACGACGCGTCGAAGGACCTGTGGGCCGCGCACCAGCGCTACGCCGAGGGCATCGACACCGTCGCCGGCTACATCAAGTCCAAGGGCTACGACCTCAAGATCGCGCTCGAGCCCAAGCCGAACGAGCCGCGGGGCGACATCCTCCTCCCGACGATCGGCCACGCGCTCGCCCTCATCGACCGCCTCGAGAACGGCGACATCGTCGGCCTGAACCCCGAGGTCGGGCACGAGCAGATGGCCGGCCTGAACTACACGACCGGCCTCGCGCAGGCGCTGTGGTGCGAGAAGCTCTTCCACATCGACCTCAACGGCCAGCGGTCCATCAAGTACGACCAGGACCTCGTGTTCGGCCACGGCGACCTGTTCTCCGCCTTCGCGACCGTCGACCTGCTCGAGAACGGGTTCCCGAGCGGCGGCCCCCGGTACACCGGCCCCATCCACTTCGACTACAAGCCGTCGCGGACCGAGGGCATGGAGGGCGTCTGGGAGTCGGCCGCCGCGAACATGGCGACCTACATCCTGCTCAAGGAGCGCGCCCTCGCCTTCCGTGCGGACCCCGAGGTGCAGGAGGCCCTGCAGGCCGCCGGCGTCTTCGACCTCGCGCAGCCGACCCTCGACGAGGGCGAGTCGCTCGAGTCCTTCCTGAGCAACCGCGCTGCGTTCGAGGACGTGGACGTGGACGCGCTCGGCGCCCGCGAGTACCACTTCGTCCGCCTGAACCAGCTGGCCCTCGAGCACGCGCTCGGCGCCCGCTGACCCGACCCGACCCGGTCCCGGCCCCGGTGGCGTCCGCCGCCGGGGCCGGGCGCACGCACAAGGAGCTTCGATGACGCTCGTCGCCGGGGTGGACTCCTCCACCCAGTCATGCAAGGTCGTGGTGCGGGACGCCGCCACGGGCGCGCTGGTCCGCAGCGGCCGCGTGAGCCACCCCGACGGCACCGCCGTCGACCCGCAGCACTGGTGGGACGCCCTGCAGCTGGCGATCGCCGAGGCCGGGGGCCTCGACGACGTCGCGGCCGTCTCGGTCGGCGGCCAGCAGCACGGCATGGTCGCGCTCGACGCGGACGGCCGCGTCGTGCGCGACGCCCTGCTCTGGAACGACACCCGCTCCGCGGACGCCGCCGTCGACCTGATTCGCGAGCTCGGCGACGGCGACCTCGCCGCCGGTGCCGCAGCGTGGGCGCAGGCCTGCGGCTCGGTCCTGGTCGCGTCCCTGACCATCACGAAGCTCCGCTGGCTGCGCGACGCCGAGCCGGAGAACGCCGCACGCGTCGCCGCGGTGGCACTCCCCCACGACTGGCTGACGTGGCGCCTGGCCGGCTACGGCCCCGCGGGCGAGTCACCGCTCGGCCCCGACCTCGCCGCCTTGACCACGGACCGCTCGGACGCGTCCGGCACCGGCTACTGGTCGCCGTCGTCGGAGGACTACCGCCGCGACCTGCTCCGCATGGCGTTCGGCCGCGACCTCACGCTGCCCCGCGTCCTCGGGCCGGCGGACGATGCGGGCCGCGTCGACGGGCGGCTGCTCGGCCCCGGTGCCGGCGACAACGCCGCCGCCGCGTTGGCCCTCGGCATGCGCGCGGGCGACGTGGCGATCTCCATCGGCACCTCCGGCGTGGTCTCCGCGGTGTCCGCACAGCCCACGACCGACGCGTCCGGCATGGTGAACGGCTTCGCGGACGCGACGGGCGCCTACCTGCCGCTGGCCTGCACGCTGAACGCCTCGCGCGTCCTCGACGCGGCGCGGCGGATGCTCGGCGTCGACCACGCCGGCCTCTCCGCGCTCGCGCTCCAGGCCGACCCCGGCGCCCAGGGCCTCGTCCTGGTGCCCTACCTCGAGGGCGAGCGCACGCCGAACAAGCCCAACGCGACGGGCTCGCTGCACGGCCTCCAGCTGGCCAACACGACCCCGGAGAACCTCGCGCGGGCAGCCGTCGAGGGCATGCTCTGCGGGCTCGCGGACGGGCTCGACGCGCTGCGCACGCTCGGCGTCCCGGTGGAGCGCGTCCAGCTCATCGGCGGCGGCGCGCAGTCCGAGGCCGTCCGGCGCATCGCCCCGGCGGTGCTGGGCGTCGACGTCACCGTCCCGGAGCCCGGCGAGTACGTGGCCGACGGCGCCGCCCGCCAGGCCGCCTGGGTGCTCGCCGCGTCCGAGGACGCCGCGGCTCAGGCACCGTCCTGGTCGACGTCGACCAGTGAGACCTTCACCGCCGCACCCACCCCCTGGGTGCGCGACCAGTACTCCCGCGCCCGGGAGCTCACGGTCGAGCGGTGAGGCCGTGCCCACGCTCGTCGTGGGCACGGAGGCACGACGAAGGCCCGGGAGCGTCCGATGCTCCCGGGCCTTCGTGCTCCGTGCGGGACGCCTCAGCGGGCGTCGAACGCGGCCTTCACCTCTGCGGGGATGCGGCCGCGGTCGCTCACCGAGTACCCGTTGGCGCGTGCCCACTCGCGGATCTCGGTGTTCTTGCCGCCCGAGCTGCGGGTGGTGCCGCGACGGACGGCGGTGGTCCGCGTCCGGCCGCCGACGCGGCGGGCGCCGCCGATCCACGGTGCCATCGCCTCGCGGAGCTTCGCGGCGTTGGCGGCGCTGAGGTCGATCTCGTAGGCGACGCCGTCGAGGGAGAACGTCACCGTCTCATCGGCGGGACCCCCGTCGATGTCGTCCAGCAGGACGACCTGGACCTTCTGTGCCATCGATGTCTTCTCTCGTCCGCGAAATAGCGCACGAAATGCGCGCTGCTGTCACGTGCACGTTACATCAGCTTCGCACCGGTTCGCAGCAGCGCCAGCGAAATCAGCGGTTGTCCATTTCGGCCGCGCCGGACGCGGACTCCATGCGCGCGATTGCGGCACGTTCTGCTCGATCGGCGCGGATGATGGCGCGCATCGCGAACCAGAAGAGCAGTCCGACGCCCACCGACGGCACGAGGGCCGCCACGACGTCGAGAACTCCGTCCATGGGGCGATCCTACGTCGTGCCGGCTCAGTGCGCGGGCCGCACCAGCGGGAACAGGATCGTCTCGCGGATTCCGAGTCCGGTCAGGGCCATGAGCAGGCGGTCGATTCCCATCCCCATTCCCCCGGATGGCGGCATCGCGTGCTCCATCGCGGTAAGGAACTCCTCGTCCAGCCGCATGGCCTCGTCGTCACCCGCGGCGGCCAAGCGCGCCTGCGCCTCGAAACGCTCACGCTGGATCACCGGGTCGACGAGCTCGGAATACGCGGTGGCGAGCTCGAATCCACGCACATAGCAGTCCCACTTCTCGACGACGCCCGGGATGGAGCGGTGGTCGCGCGTCAGCGGGCTGGTCTCGACCGGGAAGTCGCGGACGAAGGTCGGTGCGTGCAGGCCACGCCCGACGTGGTGCTCCCACAGCTCCTCGACGAGCTTCCCGTGGTTCTGGCGGGCCGGGTCGACCTGCAGGTCGAACTGCTCGACGAGCCGCATCAGGTGCTCGACGGTCGTGGCCGGCGTGATCTCCTCGCCGATGGCGTCGGAGAGGGAGGGGTACAGGCCGATCGCGGCCCACGGGCCACCGAGGTCGTACTCGGTGCCGTCCGCGAGGGTCACGAGGGTGGTGCCCAGGGCCTCCAGCGCCGCCGTCTGGACGAGGTCCTGCGTGAGGGCGGCCATGGTGTCGTAGTCGCCGTACGCCTCGTACGCCTCGAGCATCGCGAACTCCGGCGAGTGCGACCAGTCGGCCCCCTCGTTGCGGAAGTTGCGGTTGATCTCGAAGACGCGCTCGACGCCGCCGACCACCGCGCGCTTGAGGAACAGCTCGGGGGCGATCCGCATGTACAGGTCGAGGTCGAAGGCGTTCATGTGCGTCACGAAGGGACGCGCCGTGGCGCCGCCGTGCATCGTCTGCAGCATCGGGGTCTCGACCTCGACGTAGCCGCGCCTGTGGAAGTTGTCGCGGAGCGACCGGACCACGGCCGCCCGGACCCGCACCATGTCGCGCGCCGCCGGACGCACGATGAGGTCGACGGAGCGGTTGCGCACCCGGGCCTCCTCGGAGAGCTCCTTGTGCAGCACGGGGAGGGGCCGCAGCGCCTTCGCGGCCAGCTGCCACTCGTCGGCGAGGACGCTCAGCTCGCCACGCCGGCTGCTGATCACCCGCCCGCGGGCGAACAGGTGGTCACCGAGGTCCACGTCGGTCTTGAAGTGCTCCAGCGACTCGGCGCCCACCGCCCCCTGGCTGAGCATCACCTGGAGGCGGAGGCCGCTGCCCTCCTGGATGGTGGCGAAGCACAGCTTGCCCGTGTTGCGCAGGAACACGACACGGCCGGCGACGCCGACGACGTCGTCGGTCTCCGCTCCGGCCTCGAGGCCGGCGTGGTCCGCGCGCACCTGGGCGATCGTCGTCGTGATGGCGACGCCCACCGGGTAGGCCTCCCGGCCTTCGGCCAGCATCCGGTCCCGCTTGGCGCGGCGGACCCGCATCTGCTCGGGCAGCTCGTCGGCCTCGTGGGCGGCGTCGACGTCGGTGGCGGGGCCGGCACCCTCGGCGGGCGACGGCGCGGCCGAGGGCTCGGTGGTCACGAAGGGATGGTAGTGGGCGCCAGGTCCAGGGCCACGTCGAGGATCGGTGACGAGTGCGTGAGCCCGCCCACAGAGAGGTAGTCCACGCCGGTCGCGGCCACCTCGGCCGCCCGCTCGAGCGTGAGGTTGCCGGTCGCCTCGAGCTCGACCGGGCCGGTCTCCGCCGCACGCGCGCGGACGGCCCTGACGACCTCCGCGAGCTGCGTCGTCGTCATGTTGTCGAGCAGGAGGAACCGCGCGCCGGCGTCGAGGGCCTCCATGGCCTGGTCGAGCGTGTCGGCCTCCACCTGGACGGGGACGTCGGGGAACTCCGCTCGGACGGCGGCGACCGCCTGCGCCACGGAGCCGGCCGCGACGACGTGGTTGTCCTTGATCATGGCGACGTCGTAGAGCCCGTACCGCTTGTTGGCCCCCCCGCCGCAGCGCACGGCGTACTTCTCCAGCGGTCGCAGACCCGGGGTGGTCTTGCGCGTGTCGAGCACTGTCGCGCCGGTGCCGGCGAGGGCGTCGGCCCAGCGCCGGGTGTGGGTCGCGACGCCGGACGCCCTGCTCACGAGGTTGAGCAGGGTCCGCTCGGCGACCAGGAGCACCCGGACCGGACCCTCGACGTCGGCGAGCACCGCCCCCCGGGTGACCCGGTCGCCGTCGGCGGCGTGGGTACGGACGTGTGCCGCCGGCAGCGCCAGGCGCGCGCTCACCTGGTCCAGGACCTCGGGGACGACCTCCAGGCCGGCGACGACGCCGTCGGCCCGCGCCACGAGGTGGGCGGTGCCCGTGGCGTCGGTGGGGACGGTGGCCTGCGTGGTCACGTCGCGCCCGGGGGCGGTGCCCAGGTCCTCGTCCAGGGCGTTCGCGACGGCGGAGCGTAGCCAGCGGGGGTCGAGGTTCACGCCTCGAGCCTAGTCGTCGCTATACCCGTCGGGGTATACTGAGGGGCCGACCGAGAGGACCACCGATGCACCTGACGCCGGTGCCTGCAGAGCGGGCGCCCGTCGTGCGGCCCGGCCTCGCGCCGCGCCCGCGAACGGCGGGGTACCGTGCGACCAGCCCCGTCGCCGGACGCGCAGCCTGGCGCGCCGCCGGTGGGAGCGTGACACGATGAACCCGCGGGGGGACTCGGAGGAAGGACGGCGCACCATGCAGCTCGACCCTCAGGAGATGACCGCCGTCATCAACCGGCTCCGCCGCGCGCAGGGCCAGGTCGGTGGCGTCATCAAGATGCTCGAGTCGGGCGCGGACTGCGCCGACGTCGTCACGCAGCTCTCCGCGGCGTCCAAGGCCCTGGACCGGGCCGGGTTCTCGATCATCTCCACGGGCCTCGAGCGCTGCCTCACCCAGGGTGAGGACGCGGCCGGCATCGACCGCGCCAAGCTGCAGAAGCTCTTCCTCTCGCTCGCCTGAGCACGCAGGGGCACCCCGTGACCGCGCAGGACTGGGACGCGCGGTACGGCGCGGGCCACACGTGGGGTGACGCCCCCAACGTCTGGGTGGCCCAGCACGCCGCCGACCTCCGACCGGGCGTCGCGCTCGACCTGGCGGCCGGCGACGGTCGGCACGCCCGCTGGCTGGCCGACCGCGGCTGGCGGGTCCTCGCCACGGACTTCTCCCTCACCGCGGCGCGCCGCGGCCGGGGCCGGACCGCCGACGTCCCGGGGGTGGCCTGGGTGGTCTCGGACGCGCTGCGACCGGTCGTCGCCCCCGGGTCGGTCGACCTGGTCGTGGTCGCCTACCTCCAGCTGCAGGCGGCGGACCTCCGCGTGGCCCTCCGCGGCGCCGCGGCCGCGGTGCGCCCCGGCGGGACCCTGCTCGTGGTCAGCCACGACGTCACCAACCTCACCGCCGGGGTCGGCGGGCCGCAGGACGCGGCCGTGCTCACGACGCCGGACGCGGTGGCGGCCGCCGCAGGGGCGGAGGGCCTCGTCGCGCGGCTCGCCGTCGTCGCCGAACGTCCGGTCGACGGCGCGACCCGACCTGCCCGGGACACGGTCGTGGTCGCCGGCAGACCATCGTCCCACTCGGGATAGATACCCCCTGGGGTATGATTGGACATCGTGGGCCCGCAGGCGCGCCCCGGCCGTGGCAGCGGCCGTCCAGGACCTGACCAGAGCGGACGTGAGGACCCATGAAGATCGTCGTCGTCGGTGGAGTGGCCGGTGGGATGAGCGCGGCGGCCCGCGCGCGGCGTCTCGCGGAGGATGCCGAGATCGTCGTGCTGGAACGCGGCCCGTACGTCTCGTTCGCCAATTGCGGCCTCCCGTACCACGTCAGCGACGAGATCCCCCGGCGGTCCGCGCTGCTCGTGCAGACCCCCGAGTCGCTGCGCGCGAGCCTCGCCCTCGACGTGCGCACCGGGCACGACGTCGTGCGCATCGACCGCGACACCCGCACCGTCACCGCCCGGCGCACCACCGCCGACGGCGCCGAGGACGTCGAGCTCCCGTACGACGCGCTCGTCCTCGCCCCCGGAGCGGCGACCGTCCGGCCCCCCGTACCCGGCCTCGACCTGCCCCAGGTGCACACCCTGCGGACCGTGCCCGACGCCGACGACCTGCGCGCCGTCGTCGGGCAGGGCGCGCGCCGGGCCGTCGTGCTCGGGGCCGGCTTCGTCGGCCTCGAGGCCGCCGAGGCGCTCCGCACCCGGGGCCTGGACGTCGACCTCGTCGACGTGGCGCCGCACGTGCTCCCACCCCTCGACAGCGAGCTCGCAAGCCTCGTCGACGGCGAGCTCCGCCGCCACGGGGTGCGCACCCACGTGGGCGTCGGCGCCGAGGAGATCACCCCGGCCGACGCCGGCGGCGTCACCGTCCGGCTCTCCGACGGGACCGCCCTCCCCGCCGACGTCGTCGTCCTCTCGGTCGGGGTCCGCCCCGACAGCGCCCTCGCCGCCGACGCCGGGCTCGAGGTCACCCCGCAGGGCGCGATCGTCGTCGACGGCGCCCAGCGGACGTCCGACCCGCACATCTGGGCCGTCGGCGACGCGACCGCCGTCCGGCACGCCGTCACCGGCGTCGTCGGCGCCGTCCCCCTGGCGGGCCCGGCCAACCGCCAGGGCCGGCGCGCCGCCGACGCCATCCTCGGGCGCCTCGGCACCGGCCGCGCCGCCCGTGACGGGCTGGGCACCGCCGTCGTGCGGGTCTTCGGGCTCACGGCCGCCATGACGGGCGCGAGCCGCCGGGCGCTCGAGCTGGCCGGGATCCCCCACCACTCCGTCCACGTGCACCCCGGTCACCACGCGGGCTACTTCCCGGGAGCGGAGCAGCTGCACCTGACCGTGAGCTTCGCCCCCGACGGGCGCCTGCTCGGCGCGCAGGCCGTCGGCGCAGCGGGCGTCGACAAGCGCATCGACGTCCTGGCCACCGCGCTCGCCGCGGGCATGACCGCCGACGACGTCGCCGAGCTCGAGCTCGCGTACGCCCCGCCGTACGGGTCTGCCAAGGACCCGGTCAACATGGCCGGGTTCGTCGCGCAGAACGTCCTCGACGGCACCCTGCGGCTCTGGTACCCCGAGGAGCTCGACAAGGTCCTCGACTCCGCGCTGGTCCTCGACGTCCGCTCGGCGCGCGAGTTCGCAGCGGGCCACCTCCCGGGCGCCCTCAACGTGCCGCACACCCAGCTGCGCGAACGCCTCGACGAGGTGCGGGAGGCCGCGGCGGGCCGGCCGGTGCGGGTGCACTGCCTGAGCGGGTTCCGCTCATACCTCGCCCACCGCGTCCTCGACCAGGCCGGCCTCGACTCCGCAAACCTCTCGGGCGGCCTGCTCACGCTGCAGGCCGCGCGACCGGACCTGACGCTCGTGACGGACTGAGGATCAGACGCGGGACGTCTGGGGCGCGCCCACGGGCGCCCGCTCCACGCTCAGCTCGCCGTCGGGCTCGACGCGGGCCACGAGCCGGACGCGCCAGGCGTCGTCGCGGTTCGGGAAGTCCTCCCGGAAGTGCCCTCCCCGGCTCTCCTCCCGCGCGTACGCCGTCGCCGTGAGCACCGACGCGACCTGGTGCAGGTTGGTGGTCTCCCACTCGGCCGTCTGCGGCTCGGCGACGACGCCCGGCGCGTCCACGCGCACGCGCGCCAGGCGCTGGGCGGCGTCGGCGAGAGCCTCCCCCGACCGGATGACGCCCGGACCGCTCGCCGCCAGGCGCTGCACCCGGCCGCGCGCGGCGGCCGCGACGAGCGCGGGCATCCCCGGGCGCTCCTCCGGCTCGACCAGCGGGAGCTGCCCGTCGGCGAGCCGCGCGGCGACGTCCACGGCCGTCCGGTGGGCGAACACGACGCCCTCGAGCAAGGAGTTGGACGCCAGCCGGTTCGCGCCGTGGACGCCGGTGCACGCCACCTCGCCCGCCGCGTACAGACCCTGCAGCGGCGACCGCCCCCACGAGTCCGTCAGCACGCCGCCGGAGTGGAAGTGGTGCGCGGGCGCGACCGGCACGAGGTCCGTGGCGAGGTCGATGCCCTCGGCGAGCAGCCGCTGGTGGATCGTCGGGAACCGGCGGTGCACGAACTCCGCGCCCAG
>Ga0196976_1000270_pt1 | contig 35190 bp, 28 predicted proteins | sample S3v_513CmetaG_FD_148644 | JGI IMG/M metagenome (GOLD analysis project Ga0196976, IMG submission 148644) | Soil microbial communities from Anza Borrego desert, Southern California, United States - S3+v_5-13C | ecosystem: Environmental > Terrestrial > Soil > Desert | place: USA: California... | reverse complement strand
CCCACCAGCTCCTCGCAACTGCGTCCGACGATCTCCTCGAACGCGCGATTCGCGCGGATGACGCGGCCCGCGCCGTCGGTCAGGACCATCCCGATCACCGCGTGGTTGAACGCGGCGCGAAAGCGCTCCTCGCTCTGTCTCAGAGCGGCCGATGCTTTCTCCTGCGCGGCCAGGGTGCGGCGGAGCTCCAGTTGCGTCATGACTTGGCGCGACAGGACGCGCAGGCCGTCGAGCTGCTGATGGCTGAGCAGGCGCGGGACGACGTCCTGCACGGCCAGCACGCCGATGCGATAGCCGTCCGGCGTCTGCAGCGGTACGCCGGCGTAGTAACGAAAACGTGGATCGCGGCGTGCGGCATACACGGGATCGCTGCCGAGATCGGGGATCACCAGAACGTCGTCCTCGGCCAGCGCAAAAACGGAGATCGAACTGTCGAGCGAAACCTCCCGCCGCCCGATCCCGATCTCCGCGAGCAGGAACTGCTTCTCGGCGTCGATGAGCACGATGGCTGCGGCCGGCGCGCTGCAGATCTGCGTCGCCAGCGTGGTGATGTCGCGGTACGCGGAGTCGGCCGGGCCGTCGAGGATGTCATACCGTCGCAGCGCCTCGAGGCGCCGCTCGTCGCGGATCAGATCCCACTGCAACGTCGTCATCGAGCCTGTTCCTCCTCGAACAGCGCCGCGACCGCTCGCACGAGCGCCGCCGCTTCCACCGGCTTCTGCACGTAGCCCGCGAAGCCGGAGGCGGCGATCCGCTGGCGCTCTTCACCGCGGCCGAACGCCGACACCGCCAGCGCGCGCACCGGTCCGCGCTCCTGCAGCCGCGCGAGCAGATCGTAGCCGTCGCACTCCGGCATGGCGATGTCGGTGATGACAGCGTCGAACGGCTGCCGTGCGTACGCCTCCAGCGCCTCGGCCGCATTGGCGACGGCCGCCACTTCCGCGCCGGCGCGGCGCAACACGGTGGCGAAGAGATGGCGCGCCGCTTCCTCATCGTCCACGACCAGCAGCCGGCGCAACTCCAGCCGGCACTCCTCGCCTTCGGGTCGCACCTCGTCCCGGCCGGCGGACTCGCGCGCCGGCAGGCGGATGCGAAACGTCGCCCCGCGGCCGATCCCTTCGCTCGCCACCGCCACCGTACCGCCGTGACCCTCGACGAGATGCCGCACGATCGACAGGCCCAGCCCCAGCCCGCCGTGCCGCCGCGTGGTCGAGCTGTCGGCCTGGCGGAAGCGCTCGAAGATGTGCGGCAGCACCTCCGGATCGATCCCCTCCCCTTCGTCGGTCACTTCCAGCGTCACCGCCTCCTCGCAGCTCCACCGCACGCGGATGGTGGAGCCTTCGGCGCTGAACTTCACCGCGTTCGCGAGCAGGTTCCAGACGATCTGCTCGAGCCGGACCCGGTCGCCGGACACCGGCGCGGGACGCGGACCGTGGGCGTCGATGGCGATCCGCTTCGACGCCGCGTGAGACTCGACCTGCTCGCGCGCGGCGTCGACGACGGCGGCGAGATCGACGTCCTCGAAGTCGAGCCGCAGTTTGCCGCTGACGATCCGCGAGACGTCGAGCACGTCGTCCACGAGCTGCGCCTGAATGCGCGCGCTGCGCTGGATCGTGGCCAGCCCTTCCTGCAGGAACGGCGAGTCGCTCACGTCGTCCTGGAGCGCCGAGGCCCAGCCGAGGATCGCCGTGAGGGGCGTGCGCAGCTCGTGCGACAGCGTCGCCAGGAAGTCGTCCTTGGCGCGGTTCGCGTCCTGCGCCTCGGCGTAGAGACGGTTGTTGTCGAGGGCCAGCGCCACGCGCCGTCCGAGGTCCGTCGCCAGCTCGAGATCGGCGGCGCTGAAGACCCCTTTCGTACGGACGAACGTCATCACGCCGAACGTCCGTCCGCGTGCGCTCAGCGGCGCCGAGATGAAGGCGCGCATTCCGACCGCGCGCAGGATCTCGAGATGATCGGCGTCGCGCGCGACCGACTCGATCAGCGCGTCGTCCACGCGGTTCTGCACGACCGCCTGCCCGCTGCGGGCCGTGTTGACGACGTTGAACGCCGCTTCCTTCGGCGGAAAGTAGCGCGCGTGCCGCCGCACGATGTCGGGATCGGCGCCGGGCGGATGGGCGACGGCGACGCGGCGCATCCCGCCATCGTCGTCGACGAAATCGACGAAGCACCAGTCCGAGAGGCGCGGCACGGCCAGCCGCGTGATCGCATCGAGGACACGCCGGTCGTCGAGCGTCCCGGCGAGCAGATGACTGGCCTCGGCCAGGAACGCCGACGCGCGCTCGGCGCGGCGCACTTCCTTCACGTCGTACAGGGAGAGGAAGAAGCCGTGCACCTCTCCCGCCGCATCGCGGTCGGGGACATACGTGACGCGAAAGAGGCAGGGATCTTCGAGCGTGGGATCGTTCACGTCGAACTCCACCCGCTCGCCGCCCAGGGCGCGGTGGACATGCCCCTCGATGCGATTCCAGATCGTCTCGCCGTAGAACTCGCGCAGCGTCATCGAGCGGATCGAATCGGGCGTTTGCCCGAAGAGCGCTGCGTAACGCTCATTGGCGAAATGAAACCGGCAGTCGCGATCCACCCACGCCAGGAGCAGCGGCAGCTTGCGCGAGATCTCGTCCAGCACGTGCCACGTCACGCGGCGCGTCTCGCGCTCGGCTTCGATGCGCCGCTGCCGCTCGTGCGCGAGCGCCTCGCGCAGCCGCGCGAGCTCCTCGGTTTCAGCGATCGTGGTGGCCATCGCCGTTCAAGGCAGCTCCACCAGCGTCCAGTACTTGTTGAGCGAGGCCATCGTCTCGCAGAAGCTCGCGAACGTGACCGGCTTGAGCAGGTACCCGGCGACGTGGAGGTTGTACGCCTCGACCTTGTCGCGCTCCGCGTCGGAGGTCGTGAGGACGACCACCGGCGTCAGCGTCAGCTCGGGGTCGGCGCGGAGCTGGCGCAGGAACTCGATGCCGTTCATCTTCGGCATGTTCAGGTCGAGCAGCACGAGGCGGCGCGACTTCGGGATCTCGTCGCCGCGCAGGCGATCCAGCGCCTCGAGGCCGTTCCCCGCCACGAACAGCGGGTTGGTGATGTTTCCCTTCGTGAACGCGCGCTTCACGTTCATCACATCCACCTCGTCGTCCTCGACGAGCAGGATGTTCAGGATCTTCTCGTTCATGCGTGCGCCGCCTCCTGCGGTGTTTTGGGCCAGGTGAAGCGAAACGTCGTTCCCTCGCCCACCTCGGATTCGATGCGGATGCGTCCCCCACGGCTGTCGACCGTCTTCTGCACGATCGACAGGCCGATGCCAGTGGCCTCGACCTTGTCGCGGGCTTCGAGCGTCTGGAACAGACCGAAGATCCGCTCGTGATACTCGGCCGGAATGCCGGGGCCGTTGTCCGACACCGCGAAGTCGACCATGTCGCCCGCGTCCTCGGCTGAAACGCGGATGTGCGCGTCGGGGCGCCGGGTGTACTTGATGGCGTTGCCGATCAGGTTCTGCAGCACCTGTTGCAGCGGCAGCTTCTCGGCGAGCAGCACCGGCAGGTCGGATGCGACCTCGACGCGCACCGACGGCGGCGGGGCGAGCAGGTCGACGATCTCGTCGACGAGCTTGCCGACCTCCACCCGCTCCGGTTTCTCCCGCACCCGGCCGGCGCGGGAGTACTGAAGGATGCCGTCGATGAGCGCCTCCATGCGATGCACCCGGCCGCGGAGCAGCGAGAGGTGCTCGCGCGTCTCGGCGGAGAGGTTCTGCGCGCCGAGGTCTTCCTCGATCCATTGCGAGAGATTGGCGATGCCGCGCAGCGGTGCTTTCAGATCGTGGCTGGCGACGTACGCGAACTGGTCGAGCTCGCGGTTGCTCGTTTCGAGCGCCCTCGCCACGCGCGCGAGCTCCTCGGCTTTCTCTTCCACGCTGTGGCGCGCGCGCACCTGGTCGGTCACTTCCACCGCATGCACGAAGATGTCGGTGGTCTGCCGGTCGCCGTCGACAATCGGCTGGAAGACGAAGTTCCACCAGGTCGTCTCGAGGTTGCCGTTGCCGTGGCGGTCGATGCGGATCTCGGTCTCGTTGCCGACGTACGGCTGGCCGCTGCGGTGGACCCGGTCGAGGAGCTCCATCACTCCGGTCCCGGCCAGCTCGGGAAAGAGCTCGGCGACCGGTTTGCCGATCGCATCCGTGCGGCCGAGGACCTTCTCCCACATCGGATTGACCATCGTCACGACGTGCTGTTCGCCGGTGTACATGGCGATGACCGCCGGCGCCTCGGTGAAGACCTGCTGCAGGCGAGCCTTCTGGTTCTCGGTCTCGCGCAGCAGCCGCTCGCGCTCGGCCTCGGCATGGATGCGCGCGGTGACGTCGGCGGCCGTGCCGGTGAACCGCACCGCCTTGCGCGCGTCGCCGGTGCCTTCGAAGAAGGCCTGCCCCGACGCGCGGATCCAGCGGGACGCGCCGTCGTCGAGCACGGCCCGGTATTCGACCTCGAAGTAGCCGTCGTTCGCACCGCTCAGCGCCTCCTGCACGGCGGCGTTGGCGCGCTCGCGATCGTCGGGATGCAGGCGGTTCGCGAAAAAGTCGTAGTCAACGGGCACGTCCGGGCCGACGCCGAAGATCTCGCGCGTCCGCGAGTCCCAGACCAGCTCATTCTTGCCGAGGTCGAGATCCCACGTTCCGATGCGCGCCGCGTCGAGGGCGAGATCGAGCCGCGCTTTCAATTGCTCGACGTCACGCCGCGCGCAGACCTGCTCGGTGACGTCGACGCCGTGCACGAAGATGCCGGTGATCTCCCCGCCGCGCCCGGTCATCGGCTGGTAGATGAAGTTGACGTAGTGCTCTTCGTCACGCTGGCCGTCGGCGCTCTTGAGCATGACCGGCACTTCGGTGCCGATGAACGGCTCGCCGGTGTTGCGGACGCGGTCGAGCAGATCGAGGAAACCCTGCTCGATGACCTCGGGGAGTGCCTCGCGCACCGGCAGGCCGACCACGCTGCGTCCGCCGATCAGCCGGATGTAGGCCTCGTTCGCCATCTCGAACACGTGCTCCGGCCCGCGGAGCGTGGCGATGAACGCCGGCGCGAGATGGAACACCTCGGCGAACCGACCCCGCTCGCGTTGCAGGTCTTCGATCAGTTGCTGCCGCTCGGCCTCGAGCCGCTTGTCCTCGGTGATCTCGCGGGCCTCGATGATCGTGCCGACGGTGCGGTCGCCCTGCCGGATCGGGCTGGCCGTGAACGAGACCGGGTAGAGATGCCCGTCCTTGTGGACGAAGACCTCTTCCCCCTGCTCCCGCATGTTCTGCGGGAACGCGCGGTCGATGGGGCACTCCTCGAGCGGGTAATGCGAGCCGTCCGGCCGCTTGTGATGGACGTAGTAATGCAGCGGCCGCCCCTGCAGCTCTTCGAGCGTGAAGCCGGTCAGCCGCTCGGCGGCGGGGTTCATGTACGAGCAGCGCTGCTGGTCGTCCATGATGAAGAGAGCCAGCGTCGCGTTCTCGGCGACCGTCTGCAACTGGCGGCGGTAGTGGTCGGAGTCGAGGAGCGTGCTCGGGGCAGCGGTTTCGATGGTGGACATGCGAGGTTCCTTCGTGAGGCTCACGCCCCGAAGAGGCGTTGCAGCGTTTGCGAGAGCAATCCGGGCGTGAAGAGCGCTTTCGGGATGTAGTCGGCGGCGCCTGCTTCCATCAGCTCCGCGGCGACGGTACTGTCCGGCTGGCCGGTGATCATGATGACGGTCGCGGAAATGCCGGCGCCGCGCAGCCCGCGCAGGAAAGTCAGGCCGTCGCCGTCCGGCAGGTTGTAGTCGAGCAGGACGCAATCGAACGGTTCGGCCGTCAGCAGATCGATCGCGGCGATGACGCCTTCCGCCTCGTCGATGGTGACGTCGAAGGCGGTCTGCTGCAACGCGCGCATCAGCGCCAGCCGGTCCACGCGGTCGTCGTCGACCACCAGCACGTGCAACGGCTTCGCGGCCGTGCCCGGTCCGCGGCCGTGGCGACCGCTGCCGTTCGCGCGCGCGTGATTCGATACCTCTTCGGAACGCTTCTTCATGGTTGTGGAGCTGCGAGACCGCGCAGAGTTTTGCGGGTGTCGGATAAGCGATTTCCGCGCCAAAAAGGGAAGGTCGCGGCGTCGCGCACAACCCGATCCGGAGTCGGCCTCACCCGTGGAGATTGCCGAGACCTACGCGCTCCTCGGGCAGCCCGACAAGGCGCAGGTGGTCCACGTTCCTAAGCAGACCGTACTGACTTCGCCAACGGAAACACAGCGGACCGCCGGCGGTCCGCATCCGTTGGCGAAGTCAGTGTGGTCTGCTTAGGACCGCGCGCCGGAGTCGCCACCTCCCGTCGTGAAGCGAAGCACCGTGGCCGTCAGCTCCGCCGGGTCGATCGGCTTCTTCAGGTACTCATCGAATCCGGCCGCGAGCGCGTGCCGCCGGTCGTCCGGATGGCCGAATGCGGTGAGGGCGACGATCGGCGTGGTGCTCGCCGGCGGTGGCAGCGCGCGGATGGCGCGCAGGAAGGCGTAGCCGTCCTCCTCCGGCATCGCCAGATCGCACACGACGATGTGCGGTGAGAAGCTGGTGAACGCCGCCAGGCCTTCCCGGACAGAGCTCGCCGCCGCGACCTCGGCCTGCGCGCGGCGGAAGACGCCCGCGACGAGGTCGCGCGTGATGTCCTGATCGTCGATGACGAGAACGCGCACGCCGCGCAGCTCGGACAATGCGCTGGCCGCCGCGGCAGTGACACGCCGCGTGTTCGCTTCCGCCGCGCGAGTGGCCGGAGACGCCCCTTCGAGGACTGGCAGCTCGACCGTGAATGTTGCGCCGCGGCCGCTCCCTTCGCTGGCGACCCGAATCCGTCCGCCGTGCAATTCGACGAGCGATCGCGCAATGGAGAGACCGAGGCCGATCCCCTCGTGCGAGCGCGTCATCGAAGCGTCTTCCTGCGTGAATGGCTCGAACACATGGGGAAGGTAGTCCGGCTCGATGCCTCTGCCCGTGTCCTGCACGCTGAGCCGCAGCACCGGCCCCGCGCGTGCGACGCGCACGTTGATCGTGCCGCCGCGCGGGGTGAATTTCACCGCATTCGAGAGAAGGTTCCAGACGATCTGCTGGAGGCGCCCTTCGTCGCCAAGGACGCGCGGAAGGTGGGGCGGTACGCTGGCGAGCACCTCGATTCCTTTCGCGACCGCGGCTGGGTGGATCGTGGTCATCGCCGCCTGCACGACCGGGCCGACGTCCACTGGAACAGGAGTGAACGTCATTTTGCCGGCGACGATGCGCGACACATCGAGGACGTCATCGATGAGCTGCGCCTGCACCTCCGCGCTCGTGACGATTGCGGCGATGGCCGCACGCGCTTCCTCTTCGGGAAGTCCAAGGGCCAGCATCTTCGCCCAGCCGAGGACGGCGGTCATGGGGGTGCGCAGCTCGTGGGAGAGGGTCGCGAGGAACTCGTCTTTTCTCCGGCTCGCGTCCTCGAGCGCCTTCTGCGCCGCAAGCTCGTCGGTGATGTTGCGGAACTCGAGAACGGCACCCGCCCCTTCCCCCTGCTCGAACGGGGCGAGCGAACAGGCCACAGGAAAGATCGATCCATCCTTTCGGACGAACAGATCGCGATGGTTCGAGAGCGGCTCGCGCCGCACGCGCGCATTCCGAATCGCGCAGCCGGTGGCGTCGTGACCGCCCTGGCCCGCAGTCGCATGAAGAACATCATGGAACGGTGCGCGCGCGAGCTCCTCCAGCGAGTAGCCCGTCTCCCGAACCGCCGCGGGATTCATGTACGTTGCGACACCTCGTTCATCGAGCATGAGCAGGCAGGAGGCGGCGTTCTCGGCGATGGTGCGGATCAACGCATTCGCCCGCTCCAGCTCCGCCGTGCGCGCTTCGAGTGCATCCTTCGCGGCGACGAGCTCCTGTTCGGCTTTCTGGCGCGCGAGGAGGATGGCCTGCGCGTTCTGGATCGCGACCGACCGGAGCTGCTCCTCTTCGTCGTCCAGCGGCAAGCTCACAGATCAGCGGCTCCCGAGACGGTCGGAGGCAAGCCTCGTCCCATCGACGCGTGCGCGGATCTTCGCGAACGCCGTGTCGCGCGTGGTGGACGTGTCGTCGCTGAATGGTGAGAAGCCACAGTCGTCGGTCGTGCCGAGCTGCTCGACCGGGATGTACTCGGCGGCTTCCAGCACTCGCTCGCACACTTCCTCCGGCGTCTCGACGTGTGGATCGATTGGCGCGACCACGCCGACGAAGACACGATGCTCGGGCTTCATGAATTTCCGGATGTTCCTGAGCACCTGAACCCGGTCTTTCTCCCCGGCCAGGGCGATGTAGAAATTGCCGGCCTTGAGCTGGAAGAGGCCGGGGAGCAGATCGGCGTAATCGACTTCGGCGCTGTGGGTGGAGTCGCGGTCGCCGCCCGGACAGGTATGCACGCCGATCCGTGAGCGCTCCTCCGGTGTGAAACGCGAGAGGGCAAGGTTGTTGAGATCGATGAAGCTGTTCAGCAGCTCACCCGACGGATCGATCTTGACCGCAAGCCGCGCCTCGGTGAAGTCGATCTGCACCTTGTACGCCCCCTTCGCAAAGCAGCGCCGGATCTCGGTCTCGTGCTGGGCGAGGAGGTCCTCGATGAACTGCTCGCGTGGATAGTCGGCGATCCCGTCGGGCGGATACATGAGGCTCAGCGCGGAGGGGGAGATGATGGCCTGTTTCAACGGCGTGTCGGTGAACTGCCGGGCGACATCCAGATAGGTATCCGCGAGACGCTTGTACCGAAAGGGACCCGCGGTGAGCCGAGGCATCCGCCGCGTGTGACCGGCCGAGAAAGGGATTTTGAAGCCGTCAGGCGCGGTGTTCGGCAGGCCGTGGACCGAATACGTCCAGAAGTTGTGGTACTTCCGCTGCTCGCCGTCGGTGATGACGGGGGAGCCCGTCTCCTCGAACCGCGCGACCGTGTCGCGGATCGCCGACTCGTACATCGGGTCGAGAGCCGGATCGTCGGCGTTGCCGTTGGCCACCGCCTCGATGAGCTCCAGAGGCCGGGGAATGCTTCCGATCGGCTCCGTCGGAATGATCAACATGGAAAATACTCCCTTTTTCGCACCTTTCGTCGCCCTTTTGTCAGGAAAAACCTGTGATAACAGATGCAAAAACGGAACCGTTGCCTCCGGTTCTTGCATAGAAGCGAGCAATGTCGTCGGAGATCGGTAGCGTGAGCACAGGTCAAGGAAGCATCAGCATGGAGGGACTGACCGCGTCATCCGTTGCGCGCGGTCTGCGCGATCTCTCGATGCTGACGCGAACGACGGTCGCGGGGAAGGAACTGCGCGACCAGATCGTCGAGCACGCCCGGCGTTTCTTCGGGGCCGACGCGGTCGCGATGTGGCGCCTCGAGTCGCGCGAGCGCATGTGGCGGATTGCGGCCACCACGGGTCTGTCCGCCGACTACTCGACCTTCGCGATCGAGGCACCCGCGGACGGAAACGTCGCGGCGATGCTCCCCGGGCCACTGCTCATCGCGGACGCGCGGGCGTGGCCGGTCGTCGATGCCCGCCGGACGTTGTACGAGACGGAAGGGATCGTGTCGTTTCTCGTCCTCCCGCTGACCATTCGCGGCGAGACCGCCGGAACGATCACCTGTTACTACCGCACCCCGAAGACGGAGGCGAGCGAGGCCGAGCTCGACGCGGCGGCGGCATTCGGGCAGATCGCGTCGACCGCGCTCTCGACAGAGCGCTACGACCAGCTGGCGGACGTGGCGCGCGACGTCGCGGGACGGCTCGACCTCGACGCTGTCGTGCAGCGCATCACGGACGCCGCGACGACGCTCACCGGCGCACAGTTCGGTGCCTTCTTCTACAACGTGGTCCGTCCGGACGGCGAGGCATACACGCTGTACACGATCTCCGGCGTACCGCGCGAGCACTTCTCGAAGTTCCCGATGCCGCGGAACACGCACGTCTTCGCGCCGACCTTTGCCGGTACGGGGATCGTCCGCAGCGGGAACATTCTCAAAGATCCGCGCTACGGGAAAAACGCGCCCTACCACGGCATGCCCGCGGGGCATCTCCCGGTCGTGAGCTATCTGGCCGTGCCGGTGAAGTCGCGAACCGACGAAGTCCTGGGCGGCCTGTTTTTCGGTCATCCGGACGAAGGCGTCTTCGGCGAGACCGAGGAGAAGATCGCCGAGGCACTTGCCGGGCACGCGGCGGTTGCCCTGGACAACGTCCGCCTGTACGAGAAGCTCGAGCGCGATCGCGTCGCACTGCGGAAAGAGGAGCGCCGCTATCGCTCGCTGGTCCTGGCTACGCCGACCCGGCAGGCCATTGCAACGGTGGCTGCCGACGGGTCGCTGCAGCCGTCACCGTCGTGGCAGGAGATCACCGGGCAGACCGCGGACGAGATGCGCGGCCGTGGCTGGCTCAATGCCGTCCATCCCAGCCATCGGGCGCGGGTGGCCGAAGCGTGGGACGCGGCATTCGCCGCCGGCAAGGTGTACGAGGACGAATACCTGCTGCGGCAGGCAGACCACTCCTACCGCTGGTTCGTGGACAAGACGGTGCCGATCCTCGGCGACGACGGCCGGATCGAGGAATGGATCGGGACGGCCATCGACGTGCACGACCAGCACGTGGCGCAGGAGGGGCTGGCGTTTCTGGCCAAGGCGAACGAGATCTTTGCCTCCTCGCTCGACTATCGCGAGACGCTGAAGAACGTCACCTTTCTCGCGGTGCCGCGCATCGCCGACTGGTGTGCCGTGGACATGGCGGCGGACACCGGCGACCAGCTCCGGAAGCGGCTGGCGGTCGCGCATACCGACCCGGCGAAAATCGCTCTGGCCGAGGAGTTCTACAGGAAGTTTCCGCCCGATCCGGAGACGGACGCGATCTATCGGGTCATGCGCACCGGCATGCCGGAGCTCGTGCCGTTCGTACCCGACGAGCTGCTCGCGCAGCTCGCGCGCAGCGAGGAGCATTTGCGGATGATGCGCGAGCTCGGGATCATGTCGTTCATGATCGTCCCGCTCCGTTCGCGGGGCGAGGTGGTCGGGACGATCACATTCGTCGCCTCCGACCGCCGTTACTCCGAACGCGACCTGGCGCAGGCCGAGGAGCTTGCATACCGCGCATCGATCGCCATCGAGAACGCGCGGCTGTACAGCGCGGCGCAGACGGCCAACCGCGCGAAAGACGAGTTCCTGGCCACGCTGTCCCATGAGTTAAGGACGCCGATGACCGCGGTCCTGGGCTGGTCGCGCATGCTCAAGCTCGGGCTGAGCGACGCGGAGGCGCAGGTGGCCATCGACGCCATCGAGCAGAGCGCGAGCGCACAGGCGCAGCTCATCGAAGACGTGCTCGACGTGTCGAGGATCATGTCCGGGAAACTGACCTTCGATCCGCGCCCGACCGACCTGCGGACGGTCGCGCAGGCCGCAATCACCACCGTCCATCCGGCCGCCGTGGCGAAGGGCATCGAGATTCTCACCGCGATTCCGCCGATGCTGCCGCCGGTCCCGGGCGATGAGGGGCGCCTGCAGCAGATCATCTGGAACCTGCTCGCAAACGCCATCAAGTTCACGCCGCGCGGTGGAACCGTCACGCTCCGCCTCGTGCACGACGGATCGGTCGTTCGTCTGGTCGTATCGGATACGGGCGAAGGGATCGATCGCGCGTTTCTGCCCTACGTGTTCGAGCCGTTCCGGCAGGCAGACAGCTCGACGACGCGCCCGCACGGCGGGATCGGTCTCGGTCTCGCGATCGTCCGCTCGCTCGTCGAGATGCATGGCGGCCGCATCCGCGCCGCGAGCGAAGGCAAAGGACATGGCGCGACGTTCACGCTGGAGCTGCCTGTGCTGGAAGCGGCGCCGGCGATCGCCGTGGCCTCGATGTCGGAGCGCGCTGTCCTGCCGGCCGCATCCGCCACTCTGCCCGCGCTGACGGACGTGACCGTGCTGGTCGTGGACGACCAGCAATTCACCCGCGACGTCGTGGCCGCCATTCTCCGGCGCACGGGGGCGGTCGTGCAGACCGCATCCTCCGTTCGCGAAGCGCTGCAGATGTTCCGGAAGCTCGAGCCGCAGATGGTCGTGTGCGACATCGCCATGCCGGATGAGGATGGATACGTGTTCCTCCGCGAAGTGCGGGCACGTCCCGATGCGCTGCGTACGACACCGATTCTGGCGCTGACCGCCTTCGGACGACCCGAGGATCGGCTGCTCGCCCTCGACGCCGGTTTCGATGCTTACCTGAAGAAGCCGGTCGACCCGGCCGAGCTGGCACAATCGGTCCAGCGTCTGGCGGCGCGCCGGTAGAGTCGACGTGCGGGGCGACCGAAGCGGCCGGAGCCGAACGGGCGAAGCCTGCGGACCGCTCCTTGCACAAGGTCCTCCGGACCGGCGAATCCTTCCCTCCCCCGCCGTAACCTCGACTCACAGAAAGAACAGACCCGATCCATGACCGAATCGACCGTAGTTTTCACCAAGGAAACGAACAGTGCCGCCGCCGGCAAGGATCTCGGCGCCCGACTGAGGGAGGGCCTCTCGGACCGGGAGCCGGACGCGGTGATCATATTCGCATCGTCGCAGCACGACTACGTGCCGCTGCTGCAGGCGATCCACGAGAGCTGCCGGCCCGGCGTGCTGGTCGGCTGCTCCTCGGCCGGGGAGTTCGTGAGCGGCGATCGCGGCGAGGGGTCCGCCTCGGCGGTGGGCATCCGATCGAACGTCATGCGCTTCACGGCTGGGCTCGGCCGCAATCTCCGCGCCGACCGCTCCGCCGCGGCGGGCGAGATCGCCAGCTCGTTCCAGGGTCTGACCAGCCACCAGTACCCCCACCGCGCGGCGCTGCTCCTCGCCGATGCGCTGGCCGGATACACCGATGATTTCATCGAGCAGCTCAGCATCGCCACGCTCGGCAACTATCGTTTCTTCGGGGGTGGAGCGGGCGACGACGCGCGCTTCACGAAGACGCACGTGTTCTGCGGCACCGAGGCGTTCACCGATGCGGCGGTGGCGCTGGAGATCCTCTCCTCGAAGCCGATCGGCGTCGGCGTGAGTCACGGGTGGGAGCCGGCCAGCGAGGCGCTGCGCGTCACGGAGGCCAACGGCTCGACCGTCATCAGCCTCAACGCCGCGCCGGCCGTCGAGGTGTTCGAGGAGCATGCCGAGACCACGGGCCAGCGCTTCGACCGCAACGATCCCATCCCCTTCTTTCTGCACAACGTCCTGGGCATCGACACCGGCTCCGGCTACAAGCTTCGCGTCCCGCTGGCGGTGCTGGAGGACGGCTCGATCGGGTGCGCCTCGGACATCCCCACCGGAGCGACGGTCCACATCATGCGCACCACCGCGCAATCCGCGGCGGACGCCGCGATGCGCGCGGTGAGCTCGGCGATGAGCGACATGCGAGGTACGCCGCCCGAAGTGGCGCTCTTCTTCGACTGCGTGGCGACCCGTCTGCGCATGGGAGGAGAGTTCGGCATGGAGATGGACGCGCTGCAGCGCGCCCTGGGCGGCGTGCCGTACGTCGGGTGCAACACGTACGGCCAGATCGCCCGCTCGGAGGGACAGTTCAGCGGCTTCCACAACTGCACGGCGACGGTGGCCCTGCTGCCGGACTAGCGTGGAGGGCTTCGAAGAGACGATCGCTGCGCTGCGAGCAGCAGTAGCGCTCGCGGCGCCCGCGGGGCGGGCTGCAGCAGCCAGGTCGCTCGCGTGCCGCTGGTGCGCCGAGGACCTGGTGGTGTTCGTTCGCGACGAGTCCGTGGGTCGCTCCCTCCCCGCGCCCGGATTCCGCCAGACGCTCCGCGGCGCACGTGCGTGGCGCCAGCTCGTGGCCGCGGCGATCGAGCAGGGTACGGCCGAGGGCCCGGTGGAGAACGAGCAGGGCGCGGTGCGCCCGGCGTACGCCGTGGGACTCACCGACGGCACGGCGGCCGTGCTGGTGGGCGAAACGATCGCAGAGCCGGCCCGTCCGCTGCTGCGCGAGATTCTCCCGCTGTTCGGCGCGCTCTTTCGGACGGAAGCGGCGGCGGCGCGCGCGGAGGCCGAATCGAAGATGGCGCGGCACGCGGCAACGCAGGCAACTTCGCTGGCGGCGAAGCTCGACGCTACCCGCGCCGAGCTGCAGCACGCGTTGAGTACCGCCGAAACGGCGTCTCGCGCCCGCGACGAGTTCCTCGCCACCGTCTCGCACGAGTTGCGCACGCCGCTCACGAGCATCATCGGCTGGATTCAGTTGCTGCGCCTCGAACGCGACGAGGCGGCGCTGGCAGAGGGTCTGGACACGATCGACCGCAACGCGCGGGCGCAGAGCCGCCTGATCGAAGACATCCTCGATTTCTCTCGAATCAACGCCGGCAAGCTGCGGCTCGGCGTGCAGCCGCTCGATCTCGCGGACGTCATCGATGCCGCCGTCGACATCGTCCGGCCGGCCGCCAACGCGAAGGGCGTGCGCATCGACTGCGTCCTCGACTCCGAGGCCGGGCATGTCTCGGGCGACGGCGACCGCCTGCAGCAGGTCATCTGGAACCTGCTGTCCAACGCGGTCAAGTTCACGCCCCGCGGCGGGAGGGTGCAGGTTCGTCTCGAGCGCATCAACTCCCATTGCGAGGTGACCGTCAGCGACACCGGCGAAGGCATCTCCCCGAAGTTCCTGCCTTACGTCTTCGACCGCTTCAGCCAGGCGGACAGCAGCTCGACGCGCGCGCACGCGGGTCTCGGCCTCGGCCTGGGCATCGTTCGCCACCTCGTGGAGCTGCACGGCGGGACGGTGCAGGCGTTCAGCCCCGGCGAGGGACAAGGGTCGACGTTCGCCGTGCGTCTGCCGTTGCTGGTCGCGCATCATCGCGCCGCGGAAGAGGTCGTGCGCATGGAATTGCCCGCGGTACGCACGATCCAGCAGGCATTCGCGGATCTCACCGGCGTCTCGGTGCTCGTGGTCGAAGACAACGACGACTCGCGCAAGCTCCTCCAGACGATCCTCACGCGCGCCGGAGCTGCCGTCCAGGTCGCGGAGAGCGTGGCGACGGCGTTGCGCATCCTCGCGGGCGAATGGCCCGACATCATCATCAGCGACATCGAGATGCCGGGAGAAGATGGATACTCGCTGATCCGCAAGATCCGGCTGCAGGAGCCGCCTTCGCGGCGCGTCCCTGCCATCGCCCTGACCGCGTACACGCGCAGCGCCGATCGGGTGCGCGCGCTTGCCGCGGGGTTTCAGACGCATATGAGCAAACCGGTCGAACCGGCCGAACTGGTCGCGGCGGTGAGGAGCCTCTCGGCGCCGCGTCAGTAGGGACTCGATGGGCTTCGCGGCGCCGGCCGATTCACGCAGGCCGCGGCCGAGCTCGATCGGTCACGTCGATGCTCAGGCTCAACACGCCCGAGACCTTCCCGTCGAAATCGCGTGCGGGCTGGTAGCTCACATCGAACCACCCGTCCTCGGCGACGCCGTCGCCGTCGCGGTCGAAGCGGACGTGGAGGTCGCGTGCGTGGAACTCCCTGCCGTTCGCATAGACGTCGTCGATGATCTTGAAAAGCTCTTTCTCTTCGATGTCCGGCAGTGCCTCTCGAATCGGTTTGCCCTCGACCGCGCGTCCGCCGATGAGCTGGCGGCCGAACTCGTTGATGTACTCGATGACGTGTTTCGGACCGCGCATGATCGTGATCGCGACCGGTGCCTTCTCGAAGACATTGCGTAAGTAGACGCGCTCCGCTTCGCGCCGGATCAGCCACTGGCGATCGGTGACGTCGCGCATGAAGAGGCCTGCACCGCCGCGGCCGGTGGGGACGACCTTCACGTCGTGCCAGGTGTACTGCGCCGGATAGAACACCGACAGCTCGGTCCGCTGCTCCTTCTGAATCGCCGCGACGAGCTGCGGCCATTGGTGCGCGCGCGTTGCGTCGGGGACGATGTCGGTGAACGTCTGGCCGACTGCTTCCGCGCGACTCTTCCGCAGGAGCCGCTCGGCGTTGGCATTCATGAAGCGGATGCGGAGATCCGCGTCGACCTGCACGTAGGCTTCGATGATCGAGTCGATGATGAGTTCGGGTGAGAGCAATCCGTCTCCTTCTGCGCAGACATCATAGCGGTGCCGCCTGTTCCCGCCGTGCAGGTACGTGTTCTGCATCGCAGCGCGGATGATGGCTACGCTTCCGCCTGACGACCGGCTTGCGCTCGAAAACGCGCAGGAGCGGATCACGAGGATGATCTCCTCCGGCGCCCCGCTCCGCGAAACGCTCGAAGAACTGATGCGCATCGTCGAGGGGATGACGTCGTCCGGAATGATCGGCTCCATTCTCGTCCTCGGCGACGACGGGCGCCACCTTCTGCACGGGGCCGGCCCTTCGCTGCCGGATGCGTACAACGCGGCCATCGACGGAATCGAGATCGGTCCCGAGGTCGGCTCCTGCGGTACCGCGGCGTTTCATGACAAGACGGTGTCCGTCTTCGACATCGCCAACAATCCGTTATGGGCGAACTTCAAAGACCTGGCGCTGCAGTACGGGCTTCGCGCGTGCTGGTCGACGCCGATTCACGGCTCCGACGGGAAAGTCCTCGGCACCTTCGCGAACTACTACAAGTTCGTCCGCGACCCGAGCCCGGTCGACCGTGAGCTGACCGAGATGATCACGCGCACGGCCGCAATGGCGATCGAGCAGGATCGACGCGCGCGTCTGGCCGTCTCGGCGTAACATCTCTGTACTCTCCGCGTGCGCGGGCTGGCGCAGACCTCGCACAGCGGCTCGACCGTGACCGACCGACTCCCGGGGCAAACGGGAGGAGGTGATGTCATGTGCGAAGGAAGTCGAAGGAGCGACCGCTCGCTCCCACACGATCGGCCCGGATTGGCGAGCCGTCGGAGGAGCGTCGCAGAAGTTCTCGAAGTACGTCCCCGCGCAGCAGCGACGCGCAGCGCCTACGCGTGACCGTGAAGCTGCCGGAAACCATCATCAAGCGTGCGCGAAACGCAGTGTTCGGATCGCAGAACCTGACGCTCGCGGCGCTCGTTGAACGGAGCCTGACCACCTACATCGACGAGTTGGAGAAGCAGCGCGGTAAAGCGTTTCCTGCGCGGAACAAGCCTCTTCGAGTCGGCCGGCCACGGGGCGCAAAGTAGCGTCGTCCCGGCGAAGCCGCCACCCGCGCTGGCGGCTTCGCTCCCATCGATCGTCATCTCATTGAAAATGCTCCCCTTTTGTGCGACCGTGGTCAAAGCGATCGTACGCAAGCCGTTCGACATCAATGAATTGGTGGCAGCGGTGACGGCCGTCGTGCAATCCGCTGAATGATCCCCGCTGCCCGCCCTCGGTGACACGCTTTCTGCACTGGCAGCAGCCGGCTTCAGCGGGTGGGTCCCCGTGGACCGGAGGTGGTCCGGATCGAGGACGTGCTTCGGACCCTCGCCGCCGGCTGACGGTCTTCAGCGCCGCGCGCAGTCGCGAACGACCTGAAGGAGCTCGTCCAGGTCGAACGGTTTCGAGATGATGCAGCAGAGATGGTGCAGTCTCTGCTTGGCCGCGGTTTCCGGGAACGCGGTCATCACGACCGTCTTTTCCATCATCCGCGGCTGCGTCTCGATGAGATGCTCCACCACGCCGAAACCATCAACGCGCGGCATCATCAGGTCCAGCACGACCGCGTCGAACCTTCCGGCATCGAGTCTCTCGATCGCGTGCTGCCCGTCCGATGCTTCGACAGGATCGAAACCGGCGCGGCGAAGCGTATGGCTGACCAGCGTGCGGATCGCGTCTTCATCGTCCGCGACCAACACCCGCGGCGGCTTTCTCTCGGTCATCCCTGCTCGTCTCTCCCCGCTGAGCGGCAACGGGCCTCTCTGCGGGTATGCACATGGAACGCCGATCCACGTACCGCCGCTGCGCCAGCAGCCGTCACGGGACCGCCGGCGGGACGCCGGCGGTCCACTTTTCAGCCTAAGTACTCGATTCGCTAACCTAAGTATCCCATTCGCTAAGTTCGGTGACAGATCGCGTGGCGGCGCGGCGAGTCCCCTCTCCCCACCGCAGTGGGGAGAGGGTCAGGGTGAGGGGCTCTCTTTTCCCAAGCGCCTCGACCCCGCACCCTAGCCCTCTCCCCGCTCGTCGCGGGGAGAGGGGACTCAATGTGGCTGCGTCGCCGAATTCACAGATCGCGTGGCGCCGAGGCGGCGTCTGCGTTGTCCTCGCGATGCATGTGAAAACGTAGGACGGGCTTCAGCCCGTCGGGCACTCGCGACGAACGCGGCCCAGGCGCGTTCACCGCGATGGCGCCCCCTCCCCGTCCCGGGGGGCGGGCTGAAGCCCGCCCTACGTTTGCGCCGGTGTCGCGGTGCGGTGATGCTCGCGCTCCGTGTTCAAACTTAGCGAATGGAGTACTAAGTTCGAACACAGAGAGTGCCGCGGCGCGCTGCCAGTCCCCTCTCCCCACCGCAGTGGGGAGAGGGCTAGGGTGAGGGGCTCCCTTTTCCCGAGCGCCACAACCCCTCACCCTGACCCTCTCCCCGCGCGCGGGGAGAGGGGACCGTGGGCGGAACCACTGCGTTCAGCCTAGAACCGGAACCGCAGCGCGGCCGACAGGATCGTCGGCGTGAGGTCCAGCTCCACCTCATCGCCGGCGGCGGCCTGCGTCGACGGCTCGAACGGGATGTAGCGGCCGTCGACGGCGATCCCGAAGTGCTCGTTGAAATCGAACGCCAGGCCGGCGTTGACGAAGTACGTGAATTCGCTCTCGATGTCGATGCGGCCGATGCCGACGATGTCGAGGTCCTCGCTGTACAGGTCACTGGCCGTCACGTACGCGGCGCCGGCGCCGACGTACGGGTCGAAGCGCATGCCGCCGGTCAGGTGGGCCTGCACGCCGACGGTGATGGGGACGAGATCGGCGCGGCCGAGCTCGAACGGCGCGGCGCCCTCGAACACCAGGCGCGCCTCGTTGCGCAGGCTGAAGATCGCTCCCTCCACCCCCAGCCAGCGGTTGAAGGGGACGTAGCCGGCCAGGCCGAAGCCGTTGCCGTCCTCGAGCTCGGTCTCGAACGCGTCATCGAGCTCGCCGCCGTCCATGCTCACCTGCGACACGAACAGCGAGATCGTCGTCTTGCGGTCCTGCGCGCAGAGCGGCAGGGCCGTGAACAGCATTGCTACCAACAGCCACTTCATTTTCTTCATCGCGTCCCCCACGGCAGCACAATGCGCTGGCCGATGTCGATCGGGAATGCCTCGTTGGTCAGCCACGGCCGGAGCAGGTTGATGTAGAGCGGGCTCGCCACCAAGCCGCTCGGACCACCCGGCAGGCTGGTGACGGCATTGATGCGCGCGTCCTGCGCCTCGGAGACCATGCGCCGCACGGGACCGCTGCCGAACATGAAGCCGTTGAGCGTATTCGCGCGCGAGTTATGGCTCGACGCGTCGACGACCTCGAAGCCGCCGTCCACCGGAATGCCCGTCAGTCCCGCCAGCGGCGCGGGGAACTGGCCGCCTGCAGGAGGGGTGTTGTACGGACCGCCGAGGGGATGGGCGAAGACGATGCGGTGCAGCTTGCCCCAGCGATAGTCTTCCTGATTCGTGGAGCGGTTGAACGCCGGCGCGAATCCCTCGCTGGCGAGCAGCGTCAGCGTGTCGGCCATGGAGGCCAGGATCAGGATGTCGCGGCGCGTCGGCGCCGTCTGCGCGTTGTTCGGGACGCCGGGCACATTGAAGAACTGCACGCCCGAGGCGCCCGCGCCGCCGCGGGTGTCGAAATTGTCGAGCAGGTTCTTCAGCGCGGTGACCGTGTTCGCGCTGCTCGGGCGCGGCAGATTGCCGGCGCCGAGGACCGCGTCGATGGTGTTCTTGATGAACTGCCCGCGCCAGACGCTGTAGAGCGTCGCGGCGATGCTGTGCTGGATCTCGGCGGACGACGGCGCGGAGAGAGTGCCGTTCACGTCGGCCGCGTCATAGCCTTCCGGAATGCCGGTCGGCGTGGAGAAATCCCAGCCGTTCAGGCGGTTGACCGCCTCGGTCACGGCCGGATTCGCACCGAGGGCCTGCAGGGCCGGGACGCTGCTGGCCTTGGCGTTCGCCAGCGCGCGCGTGATGAAGGGGACGAAATACTGCGCGTCGAGCAGGACCACGTCCGCCTGGATGCGCTGCATGTCGGCGATGGTGAACTTCTGGTTGGCCGCGACCTGGGCGCGGATCAGCTGCGTGATCCGTCCGGCGCGGAAGCCGGAGTAGCCGGCGTTGAGATAGAAGATGCCGCCACCGGCGCGGAGCTGGTTGAGCGGGTTGTTGTCCAGCGTCGTGCCGGCCGGGTCGTTGTTCGCGTTGACGATCCAGCCGCGCGCCGGGTTGATCACCTGCGGCATCTCGGACGACGCCAGGATCTGGTACGACGACGCCTGCGTCGCCGGACGGGGGGTGGTCAGGCGGATCCAGTCGTTGCCGCCGGCCGAGCCGTTGCGCAGGAAGAACGGCGGCAGCCCCTGCACCGCGCCGGCCTGCAGGTCTTCGCGGATGGGCATCTCGCCGCTGGTGAAGTAGGCGATGTTGTTGTCGATGTCGGTGTAGATCCAGTTCTGCGAGCCGACGTCGAAGAACTCCAGGCCGCGCCGGAAGTCGGCCAGCGTGCCGGCCTCGTTCCAGATGGCGAACGTCTCCAGCTCGCGCGTCGGGCCGTGTCCCACCCACTGCACGCTCACGGCGGCGCCGGTGGCGAAGTCGAGCGACACGATGGGGGCGTTGCGGCGGCTGACGATCAGCGTGGCCGCGGGGATGGAACCGGCGGCCGGCACCACCACGAGGTCGTTGGGCGTGTTGTTGCCGAGCTGGTTCGCGCGGAACGTCTGCGGGATCGGCGCGAGCGGCTCGCGGGCGCCCCGGTAGATCGACGAGAAGCCGGACGGCGACGTGGCGTCGGGGACGACCTGCTCCTGATAGGCGTCGGTGACGTCCATCGGGTTCACGGTGCTGCCCCAGGCGAAGCGCTCGTTGTGTCCCTGCACGACCAGCGGCACGCCGGGGAAGCCGACGCCGGCCGCGTTCAGGCGCTGGCCGGTGATGACGATCGGGTAGAACGTCGACGGCATGCGCAGGGCGAGGTGCGGGTCGTTGGCGATGAGCGGCTGGTTGGTGGCGCTGAGCGAGGCGGCGATGGCCCACTCGTTCGACGCGCCGCGGAGCTCGGGATCGAGGATCTTCTGGAAGAAGGGGATCTCCTTCAGTTGCTCGACCCACTTCGCCGCGAGGGCCACGGCGTTCGGGTCGAGCGACTTGGCACCGGCCTCGATCGACTTCAAGAATTCTTCCTTGGCCTCGAGATTTTCCTCGCCGCCGATCGCGCTCGTCGACGTGGCGTCGGGCACGGTGGAAGCGGGGTTGAAGGGCTGCGAGCGCCAGAGGTCTTCGAAGAAGAGCGCCGTGCCGTTGATGCCGAGGACCTGTCCGGCGCCCTGATAGGTCAGCAGCGCGACGGTCGGCTCGATGTCGAGCTCGAACGAGAGGCCGAAGGCGAGCAGCTTGGCCACGGCGATCGAGTCGAGCGGCGTCCACGGCTCGAACTGCGTGATCTCGATGGCGGCGTACTCGGGCGGCAGCTGGTGCGAGGCCACCCAGGCGTTCACGCCCGCGGAGTAGGCGTTGAGCAGCTCGGTGACGCGCGGCGACAACTCGAGCTGCGAGAGCTGCGCGGCGCGGCGCAGGCCGAGCGTGCGCAGTTGCACGTCCGAGCCGAGCGCGGCGGAGCCGAGCAGCTCGGCCAGCGTGCCGCTGGCGGTGCGCCGGTTCTCGTCCATGTGGAAGAGACGGTCTTCCGCGTGGACCCAGCCGTTCAGAAAGGCCGCGTCGAAGTCGGTGAAGGCGCGGATGTGCGCGATGCCATTCGCGTCGCGCGTGATCTGTCCCGGGAGCCGCATCCCCGGATGGCGCACCCATCCGGTCTGTGCGACAAGGGGCAAGGTGAAGAGGGAGACGAGGAGAACCAGCAAAGCCCGGCGCATGAAACCTCCCTTAGGTATCCGTTTGTGGGGGGACAGCATACGACAAGGTTGCTGTGTTGCTGGTTGCGGTGTTCGTTGCAGTGCTTGGCTCGGCCGCACCCAAAGGCACCACGAACCACCAACCAGCAACACAGCAACTCGCATCGCGAAAGCCGCGCGATACGATGCGCCCATGCAAGCGATCCAGCTCGTCGCCCCCTCCCAGCCGCTCCGGTCTTCCGACGATGCCGACCCGGTGCCCGGCGCGGGGGAAGTGGTCGTCGACGTTCACCGTGCCGGCATCTGTCACACCGACGCGCACTACCGCGGCGGCATCACGAACGTCGAGCTCCCGCGTACCCTCGGCCACGAGATCGCGGGCGTGATCTCGGCGGTCGGCAGCGGCGTCACAGACCTGCGCGAGGGGCAGCGCGTGGCGCTGCACTACCTGACCAGTTGCGGTACGTGCGAGCGCTGCCAGAAGTACGGCGAGCAGTTCTGTCCCACGGGCGGCATGCTCGGCAAGGACCACGACGGCGGCTACGCGCAGCGCATCGTCATCCCGGCGGTGAACGCGATTCCGATCCCCGACGGCGTGAGCTCCGACGTGGCCGCGATCATGATGTGCTCGACCGCGACCGCCTATCACGCGATCCGCCTGGCTTCGCTGCAGAAGGGGCAGTCGGTGGCGGTGCTCGGCTTCGGAGGCCTGGGCGTCTCGGCCGTGCAGCTCGCGCGCGCCCTCGGCGCGGCCGAGGTCTACGCGGTGGACGTCGTCCCGGAGAAGCTGGAGCTGGCGGCGCAGTTCGGCGCCACGCCGCTCGACGCGCGCGAGACGCCGGTGCACAAGGCCATCCTCGGCGCCACGAACGGCCGCGGCGTCGACGTGACGCTCGAGCTCACCGGCAACGCCGAAGTGGCCCGCGGCGGCCTGCGCTCCCTCACCCCCGGCGGACGGCTGATGATCGTGGCCATCAACCTCCGCCAGTTCGAGTTCAACCCGTTCGCCGACCTGCTCGTGCGCGAGCGCCACATCATCGGCTGCTCCGACCACACCCGCGCCGAGCTCGTGGAGCTGCTCGATCTCGCCGCACGCGGCGAGATCGACCTCTCGCGCGCCATTACGCGCAGCGTGCCGTTCGAGGCCTCGGCCGTAAACGCGGCCCTGGACGACCTGGAGAAAGGGAGCGGGCACCTGCGGTCGGTGATCGCGGTGCAGTAGCACGGACCTCGCGAGTGCCGGCGGGCTGAAGCCCGCCCTACGTTGAGCATGCGTCTCGCGAGGAACGTGCTCAACGTAGGACGGGCTTCAGCCCGTCCCGCATCGCCATCAACTGCGCGCGCTCCTCCTCGTCCGTCGTCTTCGCGAGCAACGCGTCGATGAGGGCCAGCGCCTCCTTCGTCTTCCCTGCCTGCGCGGCGGCGATGATGTCGTGCATCGCCTTTTCACGCAGCTCGCGCGCAACGCGCTCCTCGTGGACGCCGATGACGCCCTGGAGGTGCTCTTTCAGCTCCTCGTCCGAGGTCCGCTCGAGGATGGAGCGCATGGCGGCGATGGCCTCCTCCTCGTGCCCCTCTTCGTACTGCCGCTGCGCGCGATGCGCCGCGGCGGAGTCGCGCTCGCGCAGCGCGTTCGCGTGAAGCTCGCGGATGGCCTCATCGCGGTTGCCGAGGCTCGCCGCCTTCTCGAACATGGCCAGGGCCCCGTCATGGTCGCCGCGCGCCTGGCGCGCGTAGCCGAGCATGGCGTGCGCCTCCGCGTGCGACGGGTCGACGCGCACGGCCTCGGCCAGCAGCGCCTCGCCGTCCGCCCCGGTCAGCAGCGAGCCGAGGGCGTACAGCAGCTCGCCCCGCGGGAGCGGGCGCGGTGCGTCGAGCGCCGGCACCACCAGCTCGTCGAGCCGGTAGCTGGTGAACGTCATCGAAGGGCGGCGCACGTACGTCATCAGCTCCACCGCCATGGCCGGGTAGTCGCTGCCGAGGAGCGGCGTGGCCTCGGCCGCGGAGCGGCCGGAGCGGATCGCCTCCAGGAACGCCTCCAGCCGCGCGCGGCGCTCCGGCCCTCCCGAATAGAAGTAGTGCACCAGCGCCCACGACTGCGCGTAGAAGCGGCGCTGCGGCCGCGGGTCGGTGTACTCGGGCGACTGCTGGTCGACCGCGAAATGCCGCTCCAGCGGGATGAGCGGCTGGCGCCGCGAGCGCAGCGCGCGCACGTGCTCCGGAATCATGACCCCGATGCGCACCTCGTGGCCGCGGACGGAGAAGGTGGAGTGGTACTCCGCCAGTCCCTCGTCCAGCCAGAGCGGCAGCCCGGGGATCGTGTTGCGCATGAAGTGGTGCGCCAGCTCGTGGTAGACGAGGCGCGTCACGCCTCCCTCGGCCGCGGCATTGATGGTGATGAAGTTCGCCGCGCGTCCGGAGAGGAAGGCGCCGCTCACCGGCGCGTCGTTCCCGTGGAACATCGCGTCGCGGTACGGCGCGAACGAGGCCTCGCTCCGGAAAATCAGCACGTACGTCGGCTTGTCCGTGCGCACTGCCAGCGTGGTCACCTTCCCGAGCGCCTCGCGCATGCGCAGCAGGTTCGTGGCGATCCCCTGCGTCGCGTGCGCCGAGGCATTGCTGTAGATGCGGAACTCGCCGGCGGTGAGTGCCGTCCACGGCTCCGACTCGGGCGGCGGCGGAACGGCGGCGCGTGTGTTGGTGGCGAGGAGGAGGAGCAGCGCGAGGGACCGGAGGGTGCGCATCGATGGGATCCGTTGGCATCAGGATACATTGCGCACATGCGAAATGCCGTGCTGGCCCTCCTCCTCACACTCGCCGCGTCCCTCTCCGCGCAGGACCGCGTCATTGCGCTGAAGGCGGCCCGCCTGTTCGACGGCACGTCGAACGACGTGGTGACGAACGCGGTGGTGATCGTGGAAGGGACGCGCATCCGCTCCATTGGCGGCGCGGTTCCCGCCGGCGCGGAAGTGATCGACCTCGGCGACGTGACGCTCCTCCCCGGCTTCATCGACGCGCACACGCACCTCTCCGGCGAGTCGAGCGACAACTACTACCGCGACTACTTCGAGGGACTGATGCGCCATCAGGGAGAACAGGCGCTGCTGGCCTCGACGTTCGCGCGCAAGACGCTCGACGCCGGCGTGACCACGGTCCGCGACCTGGCCTCGTGGGAGTACATCGACGTCTCGCTGCGCAACGCCATCAACGCCGGCTACGTCCCGGGACCGCGCATGCTCGTGGCGGTGCACCCGATCGGCGCGACGGGCGGACACGGCGACGGCGACGCCTACCCGCCCGCGCGCGGCATCCCGCAGTCGGGACCGATGCAGGGGATCTGCGCCGGCGCCGACCAGTGCCGCTCCGCGGTGCGCTTCCAGATCAAGTACGGCGCGGATGTGATCAAGGTGATGATGTCGGGCGGCGTGCTGTCGCTGGCCGACTCGGTCGACCTGCCGCAGATGACGCGCGAGGAGATCGAGGCCGTGGTCTCCGAGGCGCATCAGTGGGGGAAGAAAGTGGCGGCGCACTGCCATGGGGACGCGGCCGCGAAGACGGCCATCGCCGCGGGCGTCGACTCGATCGAGCACGGCACGTTCCTGCAGCCCGCCACGCTGGCGCTGATGCGCGAGAAGGGGACGTACCTCGTGCCGACGCTGCTGGCCGCGGAGAGCGTGAGGCCGCGCCTGGAGTCGCTGCCGCCGTCGATCGCCACGAAGGCGCGCGCGGCCATCGCCGCCCGCGACGCGACGTTCCGCAATGCGCTGAAGGCCGGCGTGAAGATCGCCTTCGGCACCGACTCGGCCGTCTCCCGCCACGGCCTCAACGCCCGCGAGTTCGCCCTGATGACGTCCCTCGGCATGTCGCCCGCCGCCGCGCTCCGCACCACCGCGAACAGCGCCGCGCTCCTCGGCCGCACCGACCTCGGCACGCTCGCGCCCGGACAGCTCGCCGACCTCGTGGCCGTGCCCGGGAATCCGCTGACCGACATCACCGCCACCGAGCGGGTGTCGTTCGTGATGAAGGAAGGGACGGTCATCAAACGCCCCGTCCTCGCACCGCAATCGGCGGCCTGGCGGCAATGGGCGGCGCCGGAGGACGCCGGCTTCGACGGTGACGGGGCGCTACGAGCTCGCCCCGAACGTGATCGTGACGGTCTACACGCACCAGGGGCGGCTCTTCGCCACCGTTCCCGGGGTAGGTGAGGCCGAGCTGTTCGCGAAATCCCCCACCGAGTTCTACGCACGGGTGGACCCGAGCGGCTACGTGACGTTCGGCGGCGACACGGTGAAGGCGTGGATCGACGGGAAGGAGATGAGCGGGCGGAGGAAATGAAGGGCGGCCTTGCGGCCGCCCTTCGGGTTACGGGTTAGACTTCTGCTCGGGCGGTGCCGAGGGAGGAACAGTCGCGGGGTTGACGGGGTCCGAGCTCGCCTTCCGCGGCCTTCCGGGCTTCTTCAGTTTGCGGCGCATGTCGTCGACGAACGGCCGCAGCTCGGCGCCGCCCTCGCGTCGCGCGAGGCGCTTGGCGAGAGAGTAGACGTCGAGCGCGCAGACGCCGGCGGCGCCCCGCTGCACGCGGATCGAGTGGGCCACGAACCTGGCCAGCGCGAGGAGCTCCTCCACGACCGGGTCGAACGCGATGGCATAGGCGTACGCGTCGCGGAGCGTGTTCGCATCAGCCCCGCCGGCCTGCTCGAGGCGCACCGAATTCTGGACGGCGACACTCGCCGACTCCATGAACTTCTCCGGCAACAGGACGCCGCCGTTCGTCAGCCGGGCGTCGTCCATCCCGGTCGTCGTGAAGCGCGGGATCTCCTCCCGCAGAGCGCGAATCTTGTCGATGAGCGCCTTGGCCGCATCCGTGTGCGGCGAAGGCGCCGTAAGTGCTTTGGTCGGTAACATTTGAATCACTTTTCCTTTTTCTTTTTCTTGTTTGTATGGTGGACGGGAGATGGCAGGGCATCCCGCGTCATGGGCGGGGCGCGGCCTCTCATCACCCGCAGGTGACCGGCGATCTCGGAGGAAAGTGGCGAAAAGATACTTTCGCAGCGCCGAAAAAGACTTTCGCAGCGCCGGGAACGACTTTTAAGTCCCGGAAAACGACTTTCACAGCGTCGAAAACGACTTTCACAGCGCCGGGAACGACTTTCACAGCGCCCAAAAAGACTTTTAAGTCGCGGAAAAATACTTTTGAAGCGCGGCAGAAGACTTTCGCAGCGCTGGGAAAGACTTTCACACCCTCGGCGAAGACTTTTAAGTCCCGGACGAATACTTTTGCGCCAAAAAAGGCGCCGTGAGGAGCCCTCCAGGCTCTTTTTCCGACGGACTTCTGTGCCATTCCAGCGCATAGGTGAGTATCAAAGTATGCCTGCACGCTGGCGAAGTCAACCGGAAGGGTATCATTTAATAGCTTTTCTGTGCTAAAGTGTGTTCATGCTACTGCATGAAGCCGTCAAGAAAGCCCGCATCGACCTGAAGTTGAGTCAGAAAAGGCTCTCGGAGATGGCCGGGATCCAGCGCCGGCAACTGGCGACGCTGGAGGCGGGGGGGAACATCACCCTGGCGACGCTCCGGAAGGTGCTGGTGCACCTCCCGAATCTGGAGACGTTCACGCTGGACGCCGTCACGGCGACGGTGCGGCGGCAGGTGTCCGACGAGGAAAGGCACCAGGCGGTGGAAGCGGCGATGGCGCTGCTGGGAACCGCGGTCCAGACCCTCGCCACCGCTCTCGCGCACGGGCAAAAGCCCGGCCCGGATGCAATCCGCGACCTCCGGCGTGTCAACGAGTTCCTGTATGAGGGAATGGGGTACAGCCGCGAAGACCTGGAGCGCACCCGCCGCGAAATCGCCGCACAACGGGAGAGCACCGAGGAACGCGCCGCGCAGACCGTCGCCGCGCTGCTCGAAGCCGCCCCTCCCGAGGTGACCGAGCAGCTCATCCGCGGAGGACTGCTGCGGAGCGTCGAGGAGGAGGAAGAGGAAGAGGACGCGGCCAGGTAGAATCGCCGGCGATCCCGACTGATGACGAAACTGCCGGATGGGCTGTATGACCTGCTGGTCACGCAAGCGATCCAGCAGGAGCTCGCGCAGCTCGGGCCGCACCGCCGCGCGGACGTGGAGCCGCTGGAACCGGCGGACTCGCATCTCCTCCTCGCACGCCACCTCGCCGCGATCGCCCGGACCGCCCTCCGCGGGCTCCCTGAGGAGGAGCGCGTGGCGCGGCAGACGCAGCTCACCAACGAGCTCCTGCAGGCCATCGCGGCTTCGCTCCCGAAGGAAGTGGCGGTCGAGGACTACGTCGCCGAGCCGCCGCACCGGCTCGCGGCGGTCTATCCGATCGACGCCCTGAAGTCCCGGCGCCCGGCGGCGCCCGCGATTCCGCTCAGCCAGAGCGACCTCCTCGTCAACGCCCGGGACGAGCCGCGCATCGGTACGGTGCTGGAGAAGGAGATCGAGTCCGCCGACCGGGTCGACCTGATCATCGCGTTCATCCGCTGGAGCGGCCTGCGGCTCGTCGCGCCGCGGCTGCGCACGCTCGTCGAGCGCGGCGGCCGGCTGCGCGTCATCACCACGACGTACACGGGGTCGACCCAACGGAGCGCCATCGAGCAGCTGCTCGACCTCGGCGCCTCACCGTCGAGCGTTACCGCCACCACCGCTGGCGGAACCTGGTCGTGGCGGCGACGGGCACGGGCAAGACCGTCGTGGCCGCACTCGATTACCGCAGATTGAATGACGCCCAGGAGCCGCTGCCGTGGATCGAGATTCACGCCCGCTACAGCCGCGACGAAGTCCTCGCCGCCATCGGCCGCTCGACGCTGGCAAAACCGTTCAGCCACCGCGAAGGCCCGCTGTGGCACGAGCCGACCCGCACCGACTATTTCTTCATCACCCTGCAAAAGAGCGAAAAGTACTACTCCCCCTCGACCCGCTACCGCGACTACGCCATCTCCCCCGAGCTGTTCCACTGGGAGTCGCAATCGACGACGCCGGAGAAGAGCCCCACCGGCCAGCGCTACCTCCACCACGCGGAGCGCGGCTCGAACGTCATGCTGCTCGTCCGCTCGTCCAACAAAGACGCCTACGGCCGCACGCCGGCCTTCACCTTTCTCGGCCCGGCGCGGTACCAGAGCCACACAGGCGAACGCCCGATGGCGATCGTCTGGAAACTCCAGCGCACGATGCCGATGGACGTGTTCAGCGTGGCCCGGGTGGCGGCGGGATAAACCGAGTCACGCTGCTATCCTCCTTCCGTGTTCGAAGAGTTTCTGGCCGGACTGGATGAAGCAAACGTGAGGTTCGTCGTCGTCGGCGGGCTGGCCGTCGTCATTCAAGGGTATGCACGGATGACGGCGGACATCGATCTGGTGATCGATCTCGACAGTGCAAATGTCCGGCGGACCATCGAGGTATTGACGGCCCGCGGTTTGCGTCCGCTGCTTCCCGTGAATGCCATTGATTTCGCGGATGAGGAGAAGCGCCGCGAATGGATCGAGACTCGGAGCCTGCAGGTTTTCTCGATGCACGACACAAAGAACCCGCTGCTGACAGTCGATCTCTTCGCCCGGGAGCCGATCCCGTTTCACGAGCTCTGGTCCCGAGCCGACATCGTGCCTCTCGGCGGCCGCAACATCCGCGTCGCCTCGATCGCGGATCTGATCCGCATGAAGCGCGCCGCCGCCCGTCCACAGGACGCCATCGACATTCAACAACTCGAGGCAATCGCCCGGAAGCGTCATGGCCATTGAGTCCACGCCCACAGCAGACTCCCCCACCCCCGACTGGCGCGGCGACTTTCAGTCTGCCGAGGAGCGCCGGCTGGACATCTCCCTCGCCGCGACACCCTCCGAACGGCTCCGGTGGCTGGAAGAGGCGCTCGCTTTTGCGGCGAGGATGCGGGACCACGTGCCGCATGGCTGAGCTTTTGCTCCCTTCGTGGCCGAGGGAAAGCAACATGAAAGCATTCGCCATCTTCACGATCCTCATCCTGGCGCTCCTCGCGACCGCCGCCTGCCAGCAGACGACTGAGCGCGAAGTCAGCTCGACCGCCACGACCGAGACCACCACCGTCTCCACGGCCACCGTCGACACCGCCGCCGCGACCGACGCAGCGAAGGACGCTGCCCACGAGACGGGGACGGCGATGGAAACGGCCGGACAGGCGATTCAGGAGAACACGAAAACGGATTGAGGAAGCAGGCGGCGCTCAGCTGCGCGGCGACAGCCGCGTCAGCTGCAGCGCTATTCAATTGGCTACTCCCTGAGCGTGTCGGTAATTAAACGAAGAGCTCATCGGCACGCTGCTGCACCGATCGTGGTCCCTTACCCGTGCCCGGGTGCGCCTGATGTCGCCCGGCAAGCTTCTGGTACTCGGCAGGGACCGCACGCACACGCTCGGGTGGCGGCGCGGGCGAGCGATCCGGCGGCAGGAGTCGCAGTGGCTCATTCGTCCGTCGATAGCCGAGGAGCTGAGTCTTGATCTCGCGTGCCAGCACCTCCGCAAGCAGTGACGGCACGGCGTTCCCTGTCTGGCGCTGGATGGACATCCGGTTGCCGGATACGTGCACGTCGTCAGGAAAGGTCTGCAGGCGGCAGAGCTCACGGTGGCTGAGGCGGCGGTTCTCCCAATGAAAGGGGCCGACAGACGGACCCGGCTGGGCCTGAATGGTCCACGACGGCAATCGCTTCGCGAGCTTCAGCAGAAAGTTCCAGTAGCGCCGGCGCCACCCGAAGAGCGGCATGCCATCGCCGCGCTCGGTGTGATGGAGATAGTTCTGCCCTTCGGGGATGGACGGCAGCAGACCGGCCCACTTCCCGCGGAGCTCCAGGTCTTCGTCCGGCGATGGCCGAACGTCAGCGAGCGCGTCCCATGCCGTGCGATACGACGGCAACGTACCGAGGGGCTGCTGCTCGCCCGGTGGTGCCGCGAACGCGGCTTTCGGGAAATCGAAGAGGGATCCGTCACGCGCAGCGATGAGGAAGAACCGCTCGCGCAGCTGCGGGACCCCGAACCAGGCTGCGTTGAGCACCGCGAACTTCGGCTTGTAACGTGTGCCGGTGCGCCGATTGATCTCGGCGATCTTGTTGAGCAGGAGTTGCAGTCCCTCACTCTTTTCCGAATACGCGATGCCGTAAACGTTCTCGAGTAGGAACGCGAGCGGCTGCACCTCCTCAAGTACACGGAGGTAAGCATCGAGCGTCGCGGCCCGCGGATCGCTCAACCGCGCAGCATCGCCGCGAGCCCAGTAGCTCGATTTCGAGAACGGCTGGCACGGCGGTCCACCGATCAGGACATCGATCTCGCCGACGTCGGCACCTGCGATCGTGAGGATCTCCTCCGTCGGAACATCGAAGATGCTCCGCTCGACGACCGGCCATTTGCGATTCAGCCGAAGGGTCTCGCAGGAGTCGTGGTCGAAATCGTTAGTGAAAACGGTCTCGAAACCAGCGGCCTCGAAACCGTAGTCAAGACCGCCCGCGCCGGAGTAGAGGCTGATCACTTTCGGCTGGGGTTTCCGGACGCTCATCGGTGTCATTTACCTGGCACGTACTGCTGCGCCGAGGATACCTCGGATGTCTTCGCGCCAGCGAGAATCCACAACTACATTGCTCGACAATCTGCCAGCACACTTCCGATGCGAATCGAGATCGTGTGTCAGCGCGAATGAGTACTCCCAACGCTCCGTACGAGCATGCAGGCAAGCTGCGAGCACGTCGAAATCATCGGGCGTGTAGTAGCGCGAGCACGGGTCCGCCTTGGAGGCGCGGGTACGCTGGAAGTCGACGCGTGCCGCACCGTCTCTGGCGGGTGTGCGCAGAACGTTCTTGCACTCCACAAATAGTAGATCGCTGCCTTCATACCGGAGCTGGATGTCGGGGCTGTTCTCGGCTTCAATCCGCTCACAATCGGTGATGCCGTCAACCTGTTTGAGCTGCTCGACGAGGTGCTGTTCGGCAACCCAGCCGCGGACGGCCATCTTGAGCCGGCGTGCGTCTGCAATAAGGTCCAGGATGGCAGGCTCGGACATCTCGAACTCACGTGCGAGCTGGTGAACGTAGGCTGTCTGGGGACGAACGTCCGTAGCCGTAGCGACGGTAGTCGTTGGGACGACGATGCCGCGCCGCTCCGCCAGAAGGGCGCGATGGCCCTGGTCTTCGCCGCGCGCTTCGCGCTCGAAGCGAATGTAGTCGAGGAAGGAGTCCACGGTGCCGCCCACGATGACTTCAATCGGCTCTGGACGCGCACGCTTTCGTTCGCGCTCCCGCCAAGTCCAGCCTTTCGCGAATATCTCTTCGACAAAGGATTCTTTGAACTCCAGCGAGATGAAGTGCTTGGTCGGGCTGTGAAGAACGGGATCGTAGCCGACGTAGAATCGCTCGCCAGGGCTGATGCCGACGAGCAGTGTCGTGTAGAGGCCGTAGGGATCCTGCCAGAGCTCATGGACGTTACGGCTTTGCTTGCCGCCGTATTTGAGCTGAAAGCGATACTCGTCCGTGGGCCGGTTCTTCGTGTTGCGATTGTTGGCAAAGAAGGCATACGCAATGATGCCCATGCGCTCGCCGGCTGCGGTCTCGAAGCTGATGCGGAATGGCGCGTGTCCTGCGTCCGACGTATGAATGATGCGGCAGCCGGATGCTACGAGTGCATCACAGATGAAGCGGAGCAGCGGCTCCCGGTGTCTGCGGCTGACGCCATAGACGGTGTAAGGGAGCGTGTGAGCGGGCGGACGGACCATCTCGCGCGGTGTTGCACTAGGGTACCCTACCGCGGACGTTATGCCGAAGGTCCCACGGTTCTCGAGCTTCGTGCCTGCTTCAGAAACAACGTCGCGAATCAAGCAGCGGAATCGATCGCGGGACACGAAGGCGGAACTGCTGTTACGGAAGGAGTTGTGGCGTCGCGGACTGCGCTACCGACTGCACGCGGCAGACCTCCCGGGAAAGCCGGATCTCGTGTTCCGTCGCGCAAGAGTTGTCGTTTTCTGTGACGGTGATTTCTGGCACGGCCGGCGTCTGCGCGAGCGTCAGGAGCGATTGTCGCGAGGCACCAACGCGCCGTATTGGACGGCGAAAATCGCTGCGAATGCCGCCCGCGACCGCCGCAATACCCGCATGCTTCGTGCCGCGGGGTGGACGGTAGTCCGGCTATGGGAAACCGATATCCTCCGCGATCTCGAACGAGCGGCCGGTAAAGTGGCAAGGGCCCTCAACGCCCCGCTGTGATCTTGGCGGTCGTGCGTCCCCAGCTCAACTGCGCGGCGAAGCCGCGTCAGCTGCAGCGGCGACAGACATGGATAGGCGCCATGAGCGGCTATCCTGGTGTCGTGCTGCGGGGCGAGGCATGGTCGGCCGAGGAGGTCGAGGCGATCGTCGCGGACTACTTCTCCATGCTTGAGAAGGAGCTGCGCAGGATTCCTTACAGCAAGACCGCGCACCGCAAGGGCCTCCGTCCACTCCTGCGCAATCGCTCGGACGGGTCGATCGAGCGGAAGCACCAGAACATCAGTGCGATCCTGATGGAGGCGCGCTTCCCATACATCCCGGGCTACAAGCCGCTGTCGCAGTATCAGGGGCTGCTTTCCGACGTGGTGCTCGAGCACCTCGAGGAAGATGCGGTACTCAGCCAGCTCGCGGTTACGTTCGCAGAAGCGGACGTCGAGCCGCCGGCCGTAGGAAACGTGCTCGAGCTGATGGCCGGCCCGCCGGCCATCCTGGAATCGGTACGCTTGGCATTGACGACGCAGGCACAGCGCCGGCACGCACGTCGAGTGGATTACCTCGCTCGCGAGGCTCGCAATCACGCGCTCGGCGCTGGCGGTGAAGAACTCGTCGTTTCTTACGAGCGCGCGCGACTGAGCTCCCTTGGGCTGGACGTGCTCGCGGATCGGGTGGAGCACGTTTCCGTGACTCGCGGGGACGGATTGGGGTACGACGTGCTGTCCTACTCATCCATCGGTCGCGAGCGATTCATCGAGGTGAAGACGACGCAGCTCGGGCCGATGACGCCGTTCTATGTCACGTTGGGTGAGTTGGCGTTCTCCCGCGAATTTGCGGCGGACTACTCGCTCTACCGCGTCTACCAGTTCACGTCTACGCCGCGCATGTTCTCGCTCGACGGCGACGTCGGGGCGACGTGCAGTCTCTCGCCCGCGCAGTACACGGCGGTGCCACGTTGAGCATCGGCGCCTGAAATACAAAGGGCTGCCTTGCGGCCGCCCTTCCTCAATGCTCATCGGTGGGACGAGCCATTCACCGTACTACGAGCACCCACTGGTAGACCCGCAATTCAGGCATTTGTAGCAGGCGCCGTTGCGGACCATGATTTCTCCGCAATCCGAGCAAGAAGGCGCGTCCTGCTGGTAGAGGAACGTGCCGGTCTTGGTGGTGTTGGCGCCGTCGGCGTTGCGGGGGGGCATGACGAAGCCGACCACTTTGTCTGCGACGACAGGGGTCGGGGTGGCGGTCGAGACTTTCTCGAGGAACGAGAGGTCGGAGGCGCTGGGGGTGGTCACGTTGGAGGTCGACGCGCGCGGGGTGGGCGTCGGCGTGGCGGGGGCCATGTCCTCGCGGAGGATGACGCCGGCGTGCTCCTGGGCGTCGCGGGCCAGGAACTTGGTCGCCAGCCACTTGAAGATGTAATCCATGATGGACTTGGCCATCGGGATCTCGGGGTTCTTGGTGAAGCCGCTCGGCTCGAAGCGCGTGTGGGTGAACTTGTCGACCAGGAGCTGCAGCGGGACGCCGTGCTGGAGGGCCAGGGACGTCATCGTGGCGAAGCTGTCCATGAGGCCGGAGATGGTCGAGCCTTCCTTGGCCATGGTGATGAAGATCTCGCCGGGCGTGCCGTCCTCGTACTTGCCGACGGTGATGTAGCCCTCGTGGCCGCCGATGGAGAACTTGTGCGTGATGGACTCGCGCTCGTCGGGGAGCTTGCGGCGTACCGCGGCCGGGGCCACGCCGATCTGCTCGAGGACGGCCTTGTCCTTCGACGTCGACAGCGGCTGCGAGCGCTTGCAGCCGTCGCGGTAGACCGCGACGGCCTTGAGGCCGAGCTTCCAGGCCTCGTAATACGCCCCCTCGATCTCCTCGACGGTGGCGCTGGCGGGCATGTTGATGGTCTTCGAGATCGCCCCGCTGATGAACGGCTGCACGGCACCCATCATCTTCAGGTGGCCGAGGTAGTGGATCGAGCGCGTGCCGTTGGCGGGCTTGAAGGCGCAGTCGAAGACGGTCAGATGCTGGTCGAGCAGGTGCGGC
>Ga0196976_1000269_pt1 | contig 35339 bp, 34 predicted proteins | sample S3v_513CmetaG_FD_148644 | JGI IMG/M metagenome (GOLD analysis project Ga0196976, IMG submission 148644) | Soil microbial communities from Anza Borrego desert, Southern California, United States - S3+v_5-13C | ecosystem: Environmental > Terrestrial > Soil > Desert | place: USA: California... | reverse complement strand
CCCGATATACCGGAACTCGGGCGCGACTGTGACCTTCACCTTTGGAGTGTCGGCGGAGGTGATGGTCTGGCCGGAGACGGTTCGGCGGAGAGGAAGCGACTGTTGCTGGTCTTGAGCAACAAGGGTAATCGCGACGGCGAGATACAACAAGGCAGAGACAAGCATGTGCCACCTCACATGAGCTACGGTGAGATGGACGTGGAAGTTCCGGAAAGGTACTGGAAGTTCTCCGCCGAATGCCCCCGAGTCTAGGGGATCGGCTGCTTGGTTCCCCACCCTCACACGTTAGAGAGCGAGTGGAGGTGGGGCCCAATGCCTCTACTTTGTCGCAACCGCTTCGGGCAGGGCGTTCTTGCGGGGGCGACGGTTCGACTGAAGGATCTTTTTGCGGAGTCGGAGGTTCTTGGGAGTGACCTCCACGAACTCATCGTCGGCGATGAATTCAATAGCCTGTTCGAGGTTCAAGTTCTTGTGCGGTACCAGGCGAATGGCGTCGTCTGCCGTTGAGGCACGCATGTTGGTCAGCTTCTTTTCGCGAACAACGTTGACGTCGAGGTCGTTGTCACGCGAGTTCTCACCAATGATCATGCCCTCATACACTTCCACGCCTGGACCGACGAACATTTCGCCACGCTCCTGGAGGCCGTAGAGGGCGTAGGCGGTGGTGGCACCGGGGCGATCGGCGACAAGCACGCCGGTAGGACGGTGCGGGATTTCGCCGAGCCATTCCGTATAGCCGTCGAAGAGGGAGTTCATGACGATGGTGCCGCGCGTGTCAGTGAGGAGTTCACTACGCAAGCCAATCAGGCCGCGGCTTGGAACCTGAAACTCCATGCGCACTCGGCCGTAGCCGTGATTGTGCATCTTGACCATCTGGCCTTTACGCGCGCCGAGCTTCTCAATGACTACGCCGACGAACTCTTCGGGGATGTCAATTGTCAAGAGTTCACGAGGCTCCATGAGCTTGCCATTGACTTCGCGAGTGACGATCTCGGGCTTGCCGACCGCGAGTTCGTAGCCTTCGCGTCTCATCATCTCGATAAGGATGGCGAGCTGCAGTTCGCCGCGTCCCATGACTTTGAAGGTGTCGGGAGTATCGGATTCCTCGACTTTGAGGGAAACGTTGGTGAGCAGTTCTTTCGCCAGTCGTTCGCGGATATTCCGTGAGGTGACGTACTGGCCTTCGCGACCGGCGAAGGGAGAAGTGTTTACCGTGAACTGCATCGCGATCGTCGGCTCATCAATGACGATCTTCGGGAGCGGCGTGGGATTCTCCGCCCCGGTTATGGTTTCGCCAATGGTAATCCCAGTGACACCCGCGACGGCGACGATGTCGCCCAATTCAGTCTGGTCAATGTCGGTGCGCTTGAGTCCCTTGAAGGAGAAGAGCTTGGTGATCTTGACCTTTTGCAGCGAGCCGTCGAGCTTCGCAATCCCAACTTCCTCGCCAGTGCGCAGCGTTCCATTGAAGACACGGGCTATAGCGAGACGTCCGAGATAGTCGGAATAGTCGAGATTGGCAACGAGAATCTGAAGTGGGCCGTCGGGTTCGCCCTGCGGCTCAGGCAAGGTTTTGACAATGGCCTCGAAGAGCGGCTGCAGGTTTTCGCCCGGAGTGTCGAGATCCGTGCTGGCGGTGCCGAGCCTGCCGTTGGTGTAGAGGACGGGAAAGTCGAGCTGATCTTCGTGGGCATCGAGATCGATGAAGAGATCGTAGATCTCGTTCAGGACTTCCTGAGCGCGAGCATCAGCGCGGTCGATCTTGTTGATGACGACGATGGGGGGCAGCTTGGCTTCGAGCGCCTTGCTTAGCACGTAGCGGGTCTGTGGCAGAGGGCCTTCGCTGGCGTCCACAAGGAGCATGACACCGTCCACCATCTTCAGGGCGCGCTCGACTTCGCCGCCGAAGTCGGAGTGGCCGGGCGTATCCACGATGTTGATTTTGACGTCGTGGTAGAAGACGGCGGTATTCTTGGCGAGAATAGTGATGCCTCGCTCGCGTTCAAGGTCGTTGGAGTCCATCACGCGCTCGACGTGGTGTTCGTTGGCGCGGAAGATGCCGCTCTGGTTCAGCATAGCGTCGACGAGCGTTGTTTTTCCGTGGTCAACGTGGGCGATGATGGCGATGTTGCGAATAGCCGTGGTCAAAACTTGTCCTCTACTCTTCTACTCTCTTCATTCCACCGTATCGCCGCGCGAATGGTGGAGCAACCCGGGAACCGGCCTTGTCGAATTCCACCCTTCGCGGTGCTCAGGGCGGGCACCCGCAGTTGTGATTTGGATCGGGTGTGCTGGACGGGTGAGATGTACTCACAGTTTACATGATGAGAAGAAACAAACGGCGCTTCGAATGCGCGCAAAAAGCAACGCGTCACGCTCAACATGACGGTGCAGCAGCAAGCCCTCGGACAAAAGGAAAGGGCGGCTTGTGGCCGCCCTCTCCATGAACTTGAGATTCTGATTACAGAACCTGGACGTTCTCTGCCTGCCAGCCCTTCGGGCCTTTCACGACGTTGAACTGCACGGTTTGGCCTTCCTGGAGGCTGCGGAAGCCGTTGGACTGAATCGCCGAGAAATGAACGAAGACGTCTTCGCCATTCTGACGGCTGATGAAGCCAAAACCCTTAGCGTCGTTAAACCACTTAACTGTTCCTTGTTCCATGGTGATGCAAATTCCTTTTGTTTCTTGAAATCAGCGGTGAGTCTGGAAGGTACTGCAGAGGCAGGCTGTAGACAGGTACTGCTCACGTCCATCCTGAATCAAACGCACAATCATTATAAGCGAAATCCATGAAATTTTGGGATTTCTGGAGCGATAAATCCGGTTCATCCCCAAACTGGCTGGTGGGCAGGGCGGACTTTTGTCATATCGGAGGACTGATTCGTCGGCTATTCTAACCTCATCTAATCGATTGTTGGGGTCTGTAAGTACATGAAAAATGTGGGATTAATCAATGCTTAGGGGAATCAGTCCGGCTCCGCGGAACGCGGGAGCAAAGGCAGAATCGGCTATTGAGATGCTGCTCGGGTGCCACGAACGGATACGGCACTTCAGCGGCGTCTCGACGAGGCTCGCAAAAGCTGAAGGCGTAGCTGCGGGAGAGATAGTGCAGGCGGCAGAGGGTCTGCACCGTTATTTCACCATCGCACTTCCGCTGCATGAAGCTGACGAGAACAATTCAATCCAGCCGCGACTTCGACGTGCTGTTCCCGAAGGAGAACTCGGCGGTCCGGCAGCGGACGCGATGGTTGAGCAGCACCGGTCGATCGACGAGATTGTGGAGCGACTGCTGCCGCTGTGGCAGATCTTGCGCAGCAAGCCGGAGAAGTTGCCGGAAGTGTCCGCTGAGTTGAGGCAGCTTTCGACGACGCTGGAGCAGATGTTCGAACTGCACCTGAAACTGGAAGAGGAGACAGTGTTTCCGGCGATGGAGAAGTATCTCAGCGATGGGCAACTCGACGAAATCGTGCGCGAGATGCGAGGCAGGAGAAGCGCTTAGTCCTCGCCAGAGATTCCAAAGAGTTGTTCCGAATTCATAACACGCATACTTAAGCGCGAATTCCGAGACAATCGTTGTGGCACAACGCGCCACAAATACAACCCGCAGTGAGCGGACGCGAAAGCACTGCGGGCGCACGAGGGTCTCGCATGCGCTCCTGCCGGTCTTTCCTTCTCCTCATCTCTCTTTTCTTAACGCTGAAGCATCGTGACGTTCAACGGCAAGGTGTTCGAGAAGATAGTCAATCTCAACGAGGGCTGCGGCCGCTAAGTCGTTCCTTCAGGATCACTCCCCACAACAACATCTTCTTAGACCGGAGGCCGCGCCATCTTCGGTGGCCTTCATTCATTTGGGCGCAGGAAATTGGGGTGGGTGTCAAACGCAGATGGGGGATGGCGGAGGGAGAGGGATTCGAACCCCCGGTACGGTTTCCCGTACAGCGGTTTTCAAGACCGCCTGTTTCAGCCGCTCACACATCCCTCCGCGCGGGAGTGCTCTGATTAGTTTACAGCAGGTTTGAAGGGCCAAGCTGCTGATTTAGTTGCGGACGGAGGCGAAATGAGGCGCCAGTCATGATGGAGCGGGGATCTTAAGCAGCATTGACAGCTATAATCGCCCCATGCCGAGTACTGCAGCGAAGCCAGCCCCGTTACCGCCTCCCCCATCCAAGCGTCGCAGCATTGGCGACCGCTTTGGTGACTTCTGGGAACGGATCACCGAGGGGATGGAAATCGATCAGCTATGGTCGCAGTTCAAGGAAGAGGCAAAGTTCGGATACCGGCTCTATTCGAAGGACCTGCCTGCGCATGCGGCAGAGGCCGGAAGGAAGCAGCGCTTCCTGGCTGCTGCGAGCGGATTCTTCTGGGCAGTAATGAACAAGCTCTCGCCGGCAAAGCGGCTGTTGCTGCTGGTATCGGTAATCTTCCTGATAATGCCGGGATTCCGAGTCGAGGGTGGGAACGGAACCAGCCTCAACGGTGATGCGCTCCATGTTTGGGGAGGAATAGGACTGCTGCTGCTCCTGCTGATGGAGATTGCCGACCGGATCACCATGAAGCGCGATCTGGAGATCGCGCGGGAGATCCAGACGTGGCTCGTTCCTGAGCGCGCGCCGGACGTGCCGGGGCTGGAGATCGCGTTCTTCAACCGTCCTGCGAACACGGTTGCAGGCGACTACTACGACGTTTTCGCGCGAGAGGCGAACAGTGGCGGCGCAGGGAAGTACCTGATCGCGGTGGCGGACGTGGCAGGCAAGAGCCTTCCAGCGGCGCTGCTCATGGCGACGTTCCAGGCGAGTTTGAAAACGCAGAGTTCGAGTTCGTGTGACCTGGCGAATCTGGCGTCGTGCGTGAACCGCTATGCCTGCGAACACAGTCGCAATGGACAACGCTTTACGACTGCGGTCATAGCGGAGTTCGATCCCGCGACGCGATCTCTGGAATATGTGAATGCAGGTCACAATTCTCCGCTGCTGCTCCGCAGGTCGGGCGAACTGGTTCGGCTTGAAGTCGGCGGACTGCCGTTCGGCATCATGCGCGAGGCGACTCACGCATCGGCAAGGCTGGCTCTTGAGCCCGGAGACACTTTGCTCATCTTCACGGATGGGTTGGTCGAGGCCGTGAACGAGCGCGGCGAAGAGTATGAAGAAGAGCGCACGATCGCACAGTTGCGAACCGCACCACCGGCGGAGAGTGCGACGGCCATGCTGGGGGCGCTGACGGCGGACCTGCAACGATTTACCGGGATGGCGCGGCAGCACGATGACATTACGTGCGTGCTGATTCGCTGCACACAGTAAGCGAATCTTCCAGGGGCACCAGGCGCTTATAATCAAAACTCCGCCATGGTTCCCGACTTTCGTGAATTCGCGGCACTCGCCCGCAACGCTACCCTCGTCCCCGTCGTTCGTACGGTAAATGCCGACCTACTCACCCCCGTATCCGCTTTTCTTAGCGTGGCGGCGAAGGAACCGCGTGCGTTTCTGCTTGAGTCGGTTGAAGGTGGAGAACGCGTGGGGCGGTACACGTTTCTGGGGTCGCGACCGTACTTGGTTCTGACGGCTCGCGGGGAACAGATCGAGATTCAGCGCGGTCGCCGGACGGAGCGGCGCAATGGGACGCTGTTGCCGGTGCTCCGGGAACTTCTTGCGGAGCATGCGCCAGCGCAAATCTCGGGACTGCCGCCGTTCACAGCCGGAGCGGTCGGGTATGTGTCCTACGACGTGGTGCGGCAATTCGAACGTCTGCCGTCTCGGGCGAAGTCAGAACTCGACCTGCCCGACTGCGTGCTCATGTTCTTCGACCGGGTGCTGGCCTTTGACCACGTGCGTCACCAGATACACATCATCGCGGCGGCGGACGTGCGCAGCGAGTCGCCAAAAAGCGCGTATGCGCGGGCGCGGCGGGACATTGACGCGTTGGAACGCAAGCTCGCGAGTGGAGCAAAAGGCCAGCGCTTTCAAAAAGCGCCAGTCGAGACAAATGCCCGCAAGCTGACTGTGAAGCCCCGAACGGAGCGAAAACATTTTCTGCGGGCGGTGGAGAAGGCGAAGGAATACATCGCGGCCGGAGACGTCTTCCAGGTGGTGCTGTCGCAGCGGTTTGATTTTGCGCCGAAGGCCTCACCCTTTGATATCTATCGCGCGCTGCGGACGGTGAATCCCTCGCCATATATGTACTTCCTGCGTAACGGTGATTTGAACGTGCTTGGCGCATCGCCGGAGATGCTGCTGAGAGTGAACGGACGCAAACTGGAGTACGCGCCCATTGCGGGCACGAGGAAGCGCGGTGCAACGCCGGAAGAAGACGCGAAACTTGAACAGGAGTTGCGCGGCGATGAGAAGGAAGTTGCAGAGCACGTGATGCTGGTTGATCTCGGGCGCAATGACGTGGGTCGGGTGAGCGAATACGGTTCGGTATGCGTGACGGACCTGATGCGCGTGGAACGATATTCGCACGTGATGCACCTGGTATCGTCCATCGAAGGGCGGCTGCGAGATGGGGTCGATGCACTGGAGGCGTTCGCATCATGCTTTCCCGCCGGCACGCTGAGCGGAGCACCAAAAGTGCGCGCCATGGAGATCATCGAGGAGTTGGAGCCCGTGCGGAGGGCCGTATACGGCGGCTCGGTCTTGTATGCGGATTTCGCGGGCAATCTGGACTCGTGCATTGCAATCAGGACCATGGCGGTCCAGGGTAAAAGAGCGAGCGTTCAAGCTGGCGCGGGAGTGGTGGCCGATTCGGTACCGGAGAGAGAATACGAGGAGTGCGTCAATAAGGCTGCTGCCCTGGTTCGCGCCGCTGAACTGGCCGGAGAAGGGAAGTAGCAGTGATCTTCGTTTTAGATAATTACGATTCCTTCACTTACAACCTGGTGCAGTACATCGGCGAGCTTGGGCAGGAGGTCGTCGTCAGACGGAACGACGAGACTTCCGTCGAGCAGATCGAGTGGTTGACGCCGAGCCACATCCTTGTCTCGCCGGGGCCGTGCACGCCGGACGACGCTGGAATCAGCATCGAAGTGATCCGGCATTTTGCGGGCAAGGTGCCGATTCTTGGAGTCTGCCTGGGGCATCAGGCGATCGGAGCGGCATTCGGCGGAAAGGTGGTTCGTGCGGCGAACCTGATGCACGGCAAAACGAGCGAGGTGGAGCATGACGGACGCACTATCTTCCGCGGGGTGGCGTCCCCAATGACTGCGACGCGATACCATTCGCTCATTGTGACTGAAGCCGGGCTTCCGGAGGAATTAGAGGTGAGTGCGCGCACGCGAGAAAAGGACGGCACTTCGGTGATCATGGGACTACGTCATCGGAAGTACCGGGTGGAAGGGGTGCAATTCCATCCGGAGAGCGTGCTGACGAAGGATGGTAAGCAACTAGTAACAAACTTCGTGACCGAGTGAGTTCTCTCTGCGGTAACTACTTGACAGTTCAGGAACTATGACTACATTGGTATGCACATTCTCTCAGGAGGTAGCATGCCTGAACCCCAACCGGACAGGAGGGCGACGAGGCGTTTTCCGCTTCAGTTGCCTGTGACGGTTCGTGGTCCGCAGGGAGGCATGGATGCTATCGCGCAGACGCGTGATGTAAGTTCGCGCGGTATATGTTTCTTTACCGACCCTACGACCACATCGTTGCAGACCGGGTCCCAGATAGAATTCACGCTGACGTTGCCTCCTGAAGTCACGCTGACGGATGCAATCAAAGTTCGCTGTAAAGGCAGGATCGTGCGTGTTGAAAGTGACACGGGGCCGTCTGGACGCCTGGCGATCGCCGCCCAGATACAGCAATACGAATTTGTCGGGGAACGGAACTAGCGAACGATTTCGATGAGGGCACGGCAGTGCGCCGTGCTTTTCCTTCCGCACTCCCCCAGCGGCTCTCTCAACACTTCCAATCTGTGGTTCAATAGGTCAATGTCACGCCGTCATCACCTGGTCGCGGTAGCTGCTTTCGCGCTGGCGTCTGTGCCGTGCGTGCGCGCACAGGCGATCGTAGGCGAGGTTTTCGCCTCTGATGCTTCGGTGAAAGGAACCGTGATTCTGGCTGCCGGCGGGACGCGTGTGTTCAGCGGATCGCAGGTCAGCGCCGGCGGGGCAGCCGCCGTGCTCAAGCTCGCCCGGGGCGGCGAGATTCGAATTTGCCCGGGGACACAACTGGCTGTGTCGTCGTCCGCGTCGGGAAACGAACTGCTGCTGAGCGTCAGCACGGGCGCGCTCGAGCTCCACTATGCGGTGGGCGCGGTGGCCGATTCCATAGTCACGCCGGATTTCCAGGTGCAGCTCGTGGGCCCGGGCGATTTCCATCTGGGCTTTGGAGCCGATGAACGCGGGGCCACGTGCGTGCGCGGTCTACAGCAGAACACTGCATCGGTGATCGTTTCCGAGATGATGGGCGACGGCCGTTACCAGGTACAGCCAAGCGAAGAAGTCGTATTCCGTGATGGCCGGGTGAATACGTCGCAGAACGGAGCGCTGGTTCATTGCGGATGTCCGGAGCCAGTGCCGGTCATGCGGGCCGAGGCGAAGGCTCCTCCGGCACCTTCGCAGCCCGTAACGGAAGAGTTAGCGGCAGCGCCTGCTCCGGCGGCGCCGGAGCCCGAGATACATGTGGAGGTGGACGCTCCGTTCGTCTTCCGCGGGGACTCGGACGATAACGATATCGCCTGGCAAGTTTCGCGCTTGCAAACCAGCAACAAGAACGAATATGCGCTTATGCTGCAGCCGATGACTGTGATTCCTCCTCCCGAACCGGCACCTGAGATGAAGCCGACGGGTCCTGTGGCAGCACAGACTCCTAAGCAGAGCGGCGGATTCTTCAGGAAGCTGGGACGCTTCTTTGGCAAGATCTTCCGCGGATAGTCGCCCGAAACACTCACCAATTCAGAGATGCTGATATAAGATTTCGCAATATGGCGGAACAAACACGCTCTCGCGTGCTGCTGTGGGTTTTAGTTGGCGGCGGCGCTTTCTTCCTCTTCATGCTGGCGGTGTTCACGCTGGTGTACTTGAGCATGCGAACGGAAGGTCGGACGGAGTTCGCCGGATTCGGCGAGAAGATCGGCGTGATCGAACTCGAGGGCGTGATTTTGTCGCCCAAGGAGACGGTGCGCGACCTGAAGAAGTTCGCGGACGACAGCTCGATTAAAGCCATCATCATCCACGTGAATACACCGGGTGGCGGCGCGGCGGCGTCCGAGGAGATCTATCGCGAGGTCCGGCGCATTCGTGACGATAAGAAAAAGAGGATCGTCGCGAGCATTGAGACCGTGGGCGCGAGCGGCGGCTACTTCGTTGCCAGTGCCGCGAACAAGATCTTCGCCAACGAGGCGTCCATCGTGGGATCAATCGGCGTGATCGCTGAGTGGTACAACTACGAGGAACTCGTGAAGTGGGCGAAGCTGAAGGCGATCACGCTGAAGGCCGGCGAGTTCAAGGACACGGGCTCGGGGACACGCGACATGACTCCCGCCGAACGCCAGTATCTGCAAAGCCTCATCGATAACATGCATCAGCAGTTCATCCATTCCGTTGCAGAGGGCCGGAAGATGAAGGATGAAGATATCCGGCGGATCGCGGACGGGAAGGTGTGGACGGGCCAGCAGGCTCTGCAAATGAAGCTGGTGGACCAGATCGGCGACTTCCAGGCGTGCGTGAAGGAGACGGCGAAGTCGGTCGGCATCAAGGGAGAGCCCACGCTGGTGCGGCCGATGGAACGGCGCAGAACGGTGGCCGATCTGCTATTCGGGGACATCTCAGACTTCCTGCCGAGCAAGGCAAAGCTGATGGAAACGCACGTGGGCTTCTACTATTTGTGGAAGTAAGCCTGGGGTGCTCGGACCGACCGTCTGACGCGCGACGGGCAGCTTGCAGTAGGGGCAGTTGAAGCGCGTGAGAGGCGGATGTGAGTAGCTTTTCTGCGATGTCGGTGTAAGAAGCTAGCGAGCACCGGCCGAGAAAGCCTTCCGAAATTCCCCGACAGTGTTAAACTCATGCTTGCCAAAGGGTTATGGTTTTTGAGATTTTAGATGGGGCCACTTCCGCCTGAGTACCCGGCTGTTATTTGTGACATTGACGGAGCACTGACTCATGACTAAAGCGGACTTGATCGAGGAAGTATCACGCCTCGCGGAACTCACCCGTAAAGACAGCGAAGTCATCGTGGAGACGATCTTTGACAGCATCGTCCGCTCGTTACGCGTTGGCGACAAGATCGAGATTCGCGGATTCGGCAGCTTTCGCACGCGTCAGCGCAAGCCTCGCGTTGGTCGCAACCCGAAGACCGGTGACCGCGTGGAAGTGCCAGCCAAGAAGATTCCATTCTTCAAGCCCAGCAAGGAGTTGAAGGACATGGTGAACACCGAGGGAACGAATGCAGCAGCGGCTGCAACGCCTCCACGCAGTGGAGAGCTGGTGTAACTGAGGCGGCAGCACTCGGCGCAAGTATCAAGCGCGACCTTTCGGGTCGCGCTTTTTGTATTTGTGAATACGATTAGCTCCGGATCCCGACGGTGCCCATCATGCGTCCGGTGACCTGCTCTTTACGGTGCGAAAAGAACAGGTCGGTGCGGCAGGAAGTGCAGTACTCGAGTGCAGAGATGTTGGTATCGGGAACTTTGGCGTCAAGGAGTTGATTGCGGTTGGCTTTGACCAAGTCGAGGTGCGGGCGCGCGGCTGGTTCGCCGTGCCCGGGGGCGCGCTGGTTGAGGAACAGCAGGGGGTACTTCAGGTGAAGCGCGTGGGAGTCAAAGACGTCCTCGAACAGTTCGCGCGAGTAGGCGAACTGGGAGTCGAACCGGTCCATGACGTCGTCGCCAACGGCATAGCAGCACTTCCCGATGCCGGGGCCGATTGCAGCCAGCAGGTCGGCCGGCGCGCTGCCGAAGTTTCGACGCATTTCGCCGACCCCCTTCTCGACAATACGTTGCACAGTGCCTCGCCAGCCAGCGTGGAAGACTCCGATGGCTTTACGCACGCGATCGACGAGGATAACCGGGAGGCAGTCGGCCGTCTTAACGGCGAGCAGGACTCCGGGGACGTTGGTGATGAGGCCGTCACCGGCGGTTGGATGGTCATCGACGGTGGTGATGCGATGAATGATGGCAGAGTGAATCTGCCGCATGGATTTGAGCGGCAGCTGGCTGGCTCCAACTGCGGCTTTCCATAAATGCAAATTGCGCTCAAAGTTCTCGTGGGTGTCTTCCCTGGTTAGACCGAGATTGAGGGCGCCACCTCCATACTCCGGCGTGACGCCACCCATGCGCGTGCTGAAACCGTGGATGAGCCAAGGGATGCTCTGGAGGTTCTCGGCGCGGAGCACTTCGACTTTTCCGAGCTTTGGCGGCTTGGCCGCGCGCTTCTGGTCGCGCTCGGCCCGTTGCTTTTTAATAGCGTATGGCGCAGCAAGCGGGCGATCGCGATGGAAGCCGGCGTCTGCGAGGCTGGCGGTAATCTCCGATTCGGTCAGATTCCGTTTGGCCCCGCGGGACGGTTGTACCTTGGCCGTCAGCTTCTGAGTTGCTTTACTGTTGGTGCTCTTCGATTTAATACCCACTTCGAGATTGTAAAGGAGACCACGATTGGGGGTGAGTCGCCTCGAGGAACCGATTCCGTGCATGCGTGCAAAGCAGTAATTGTGGAATTCGGGGAACGTTAGGGAGTTCGTGCACCCAAGTTGAGGTCAAATTGCGTCAGAAGTCATGATTTGCCCTGTAGCACTTGGGTGGAATAAACTTCTATCGGCATGTACAGCGACTTTAAAGTGAGAGACCACTGGACAGGCAAGGACGTCCATTGCATGTACCAGGCCCTGATCTTGGCCATTGCGACGCGGCACGCGGATGCCGCAGATGTGAAGTTCCTGGTTGATGGCCGCCCGGTCTGGATCTCACTTCCGCATCCTGCCTGGGCCGAATACAACAAGCAGACCGGTCAGGTCATCACTGACCCACTGGCTGTCCAGATAGCCGGAAAGTACCTGAAACAGGCGATCGAATCCGGGGAGGACAACGGGCGGGAAATGTATGCTCTGTCAGTCGCAGAGACGCTTGAGCAACTGAATGCTGTGCTCGCCGAGCGCCAAGCTGTCGCAGGGAAATAGCAGCACCGTCGTGCAGGTTTTCACACCCGCTACGGCGGGTGTTCTGTCGTTTGGGATGTGGCTGTTGCTGTTCCGGGCGCAGTCCCGGCAAGGGTCTCAGATATTTGCTCCCATTTGTGCCCAGCCTGGCTGACTTGCGGCAAGCGTCACAGGCGCTTCCACGTGGGTCACATCCCGGCGTGACTCGTCCACTTGAATCCTTTTCCCGAATGGGCACAATTACTGGGTCGTATTCAAGGAGAGCGCTCTTATGTCCAGCGTAATACAAGAACCGGTGACCACTACCAGCATGCCGAAGCATGCAAAGCTCGCGCAGTGGGTGGATGAAGTCGCCAAGCTGTGCAAACCCGATCGCGTCTACTGGTGCGACGGCTCCCAAGCCGAATACCAAGAGATGCTCCGCATCATGGTGCAATCCGGCACCGCGATGTGGCTTGATCCCGAGAAGCGACCCAATTGCGTTTTTGTCCGGTCGACTCCGGCCGACGTAGCGCGTGTCGAAGACCGCACCTATATCTGCTCGGTGAAGCAGGAGGACGCGGGCCCAACCAACAACTGGCGCGAGCCGGCTGAAATGAAGGGCGTTCTCACGAAACTGTTCGCCGGCTCAATGAGGGGCCGGACGCTATACGTGATTCCTTACAGCATGGGCCCGATTGGTTCGCCAATCGCGAACATCGGCGTTGAGTTGACGGACTCTGCCTATGTAGTGGCGAACATGCACATCATGGCGCGGGTTGGTAAACGCGTGCTGGATGTGCTCGGTAGCGATGGCGAATTTGTGCGCGGCATGCACTCTGTAGGCTCTCCACTGGAGGACTCTGCCGCCGACACGCCGTGGCCGAACAATCCGAGTGAGAAGTACATCTGCCATTTCCCAGAGACGCGCGAGATATGGTCGTACGGTTCGGGTTACGGCGGAAACGCTTTGCTTGGCAAGAAGTGCCACGCACTTCGCATCGCGTCGGTGCAGGCTCGCGACGAGGGCTGGCTCGCTGAGCACATGCTCATCCTGAAGCTGACGAATCCCGAAGGCAAGGTGAAGTACATGACAGGCGCGTTCCCGTCCGCCTGCGGGAAGACGAACCTGGCGATGCTGATCCCGACCATCCCCGGCTGGAAGGTGGAGACGGTTGGCGACGACATCTGCTGGATGAAGTTCGGCGCGGATGGACGGCTGTACGCGATCAACCCCGAAGCCGGCTTCTTCGGCGTGGCGCCGGGAACAAGCATGAAGTCGAACGCCAACGCGATGCTTACGGCGGCAAAGAACTCGATCTTCACGAACTGCGCCGTGACACCAGACGGAGACATCTGGTGGGAGGGCATGACCGATAAGAAGCCCGAACAGCTGATCGACTGGCTGCGTCGTCCGTGGAACCCGGAAGCAGGCCGCAAGGCTGCGCATCCGAATGCGCGGTTCACGACTCCGGCCCGGCAGTGCCCCGTGATAGCTCCGGAATGGGAGGACCCGAATGGCGTGCCGATTGACGCGATTCTTTTCGGCGGACGTCGAGCAGGTGTGGTGCCGCTCGTCACGGAAGCATTCAACTGGCAGCACGGGACTTTCCTTGGTGCCACGGCCAGCTCGGAAACGACGGCTGCGGCGGCAGGTGCGGTGGGTCAGCTCAGGCGCGATCCTATGGCGATGCTACCCTTCTGCGGCTACAACATGGGCGACTACTTCGGCCACTACCTCGAAGTAGGACGGAAGGAAGGCGCCAAGCTGCCGAAGATTTACTACGTGAACTGGTTCCGCACGGATGTAAACGGCAAGTTCCTGTGGCCGGGTTACGGCGAGAACAGCCGCGTGCTGAAATGGATTTTTGAGCGCTGCGATGGGAAGGCACACGCGAAGGAGACTCCAATCGGGTTCTTGCCCGACACGAGCGACCTCGACGTGAAGGGTTTACACATATCTGCCGAAAATCTGGCTTCGCTGCTCGCGGTGGATGTGACTGGCTGGCTCTCAGAAGTGCCGCTAATCAGGCAGCATCTTGAGAAATTCGGCTCGCATTGCCCGAAGGGCATGTTCGACGAGGTCGATACCTTGGAGAAGCGGCTGAAGGCAGCGCAGTAAGCCAGGTGTAAAGCAAAGGCGCGGCGAGCGATTCGCCGCGTCTTTTCTGTTTGCTCAAACTTTGTTCTACTGGACCCCATGTTCTCCCGCAAGATTCGCGTCGAATACGAAGACAAGGGCCAGCGCCTTCCTGCGCCTATCAAGTGGCTCGACAGCTTCTCCATGCGTAACTTCACTAACGATCAGGTATTCGACGACACGATTCCGGTTGCAGACGGAATGATGGAGATCGGCACGCGCGTGCCGCTGGAGCAGCTTAAGGACAAGATGGAAGATTGGTTCCGGAGAAAGAGTTATCTCCCGAAGGACTCGTCGTTGTTTGTGAGCGAGAGCTAACGCTTCAGTTCCACATTGAATCCGAAGCTCAACACGAGCCACACTGCGGTGATAACGCCGCACGTGTAACGCCCCACTACCGACTACGAGTGATCAGCGGTTACGGTTATCGTCGCCTTGAGAGTAGCGGCGCGCGATGTGTTCGCGCTCAGCCTGTTCAACGCGCGCGCCTTTAAGCATTGCCGGGAAAAGTCCAATGAAGACGAGTGCCAGCATCGTGGCAAGGATCATGCTGGCGCCCTGGCCGAAGGGAGACCAGATGAGAATCCATAGCGTTGCCGCGAGCAGGAAAAGTTCGGCGATGACGAGGGCAGCGCGTCCACCCCGCTTCGCGCTTGGGTCTGGCTGATTCATGGAACAAGGATACTGGAACGGGGGGACGAGTGCCGAGAACCCTTCGCCCCTGCCGTTCCAGTGCAGTTTTACTTGTCGTAGTGCAGCAACGAAACTACGTCATACTCCCTCAACTTATTGCGGCCGTTCAGGAAGTCGAGTTCTACGACGAATCCAAGGCCACAGATGTCGGCACCGAGAGACTTTGCCAGTTCGGCGGTCGCACGCGCGGTACCCCCAGTAGCGAGCAGGTCGTCAACAATGACAATGCGCTGGCCAGGCCTGATCGCGTCCTTGTGCATCTCCAGCGTGTCCTGGCCGTACTCGAGGTCGTAGGTCCACTTCACAGTTTCAGCGGGGAGTTTCTTCGGCTTGCGCACGGGGATGAAGCCTGCGCCGAGCCGATAAGCGAGCGCAGGCCCGAAGATAAAGCCGCGCGCCTCGATCCCGAGCACGAGGTCGATATTCTTGTTGAGGAACTTCACCGTCAGTGCATCGATCAGTTTGGCGAACCCAACTTTGTCTTTCAGGAGCGTGGTGATGTCGTAAAAGAGAATGCCGGGCTTCGGGAAATCAGGCACTTCGCGGATGAGTTGTTTCAGTGATTCGCAATTGATGGCGGCCTGCGATGTTGGCATTAGCTACCACGCTCCCTCGATGCGGAATGTACTCATGTCATTCAACGGCGCTGCTTCGTCGACTTCGATGTCGTCCACACGCGCGGCGCGCGGACCTTCCTTAAGCTTCTTGTAAAGAGCTGCGAGTTGCTCATTGGTGCCCGCGGCCAGCACTTCAACGGTGCCGTCGGCACGATTACGTACCCATCCTGCGACGCCAATCACACGCGCCTCCCGCTCCACGAACCAGCGGAAGCCGACGCCCTGAACGCGTCCGGTGACTCGATATCGTCGTGTGTAAACCTGGGCAGCCATGTGGCGCAATCGGTCACGCTATGCGCGTGAGAGATAAGCTCCTTCGCTTGTGTCCACTTTGATTCTGTCGCCTTCGTTGATGAATGGCGGAACCTGGACGACGAGGCCGGTCTCGAGCGTTGCAGGCTTTGTAACACTGGAAGCGGTCGCGGACTTGAGTCCCGGTTCGGTCTCGACGACCCTAAGTTCGACCGTCTGGGGCAGTTCGATTCCGACGGGCTTGCCGTCGAAGAATTCCACCGAGATCTGGAGGTTGGGAGTGAGATATTCCACAGCGTCGCCCAGCGTGTCGCGCTTGAGATTCGTCTGCTCGTAGTTCTGCGTGTCCATGAAATAGTAATCGTCGCCGTCGGCGTAGAGAAATTCCATCTTCACTTCGTCGACCGTGATCTTCTCAATGGCATCGCCGGAGCGGAAGCGGTGCTCGAACATGGCTCCCGTGCGCAGGTTGCGCAGCTTCGCCTGGATGAATGCCCTCAGGTTTCCGGGCGTACGGTGTTCCACGCTGAAGACCGAATGAAGGTCGTTGTTGTGCTTAATGATCATGCCCGGACGCATTTGTGTGGCAGGAATCGCCATTGCTGGTTAGTGCTCCTTCTGGATTTCGCTGGTCGCCCTGGCGAGCCGTCCCTAAACTCCGAGACGTTGACTGCCAGAAATGGGGCGCAATAGGTTCGTCTACCGGACGTGCTGCCGCAACGGGAACTCGCGGCCATCGCGGCTCGACTTGCTGGTGCGTTCGTGCACCGCAGCCTGAGACAAACACTTGATTCTACACCACCGTGCGCACCGGACGGGAGTCGGCGGCCCGGGTTTGTCGCGCGCCCGGTTTTTGCATAACCCTGCTATTTCATCCGTTTCGCTTTGGTGCGGACAACGCCCTTGTATGCCCTGATTTCTAACCATTTTTTGAACGGAAATATCCGTGTGCCCATATTGAGGAGCTTTGCGATGAAGATTCGCGACATTATGACAGCAGACGTAGCAACCGCCACACCTGACACTACGCTGGAAGAAATCGCCACCATCATGAAGCGCGACGACGTGGGCTCGGTGCCCATCGTGGAGGACAAGGAGCTTTACGGCATCATCACCGATCGAGACATTGTGTTGCGCTGCATTGCGGAAGGACAACATCCGGGAGAAGTCCGTGCGGAAGACATTCTTACTGAAGATCTGCATACGGTGGAGCCCGACGACGACGTCGAAGAAGCCGCTGAACTCATGTCACGGCACCAGGTCCGCCGCCTGCCGGTAGTTGAAGATGGCCGGCTGGTCGGGATGATTGCGATCGGTGACATCGCGGTGAAGGAAGGCGACGATCGCCGCAGCGGCGACACTCTGCAAGACATCTCTCGAGGCGTGAAGAACCAAGGCGCATCACGAGAGTTACGTCCTGCGTCAGCGCAGATTCGCCCACCCAAGAAGAAAGGCACTGCGGGCCGGCCTGAAGGGCGCGCTGGCCGGATTGCCCAGCAGGGGCTTCGCGGCAAGCGGTCGAGCGGGAATACCGGGCGGAGCAGCGCGGCGAGCGCGGCCACCCGCGGCAGAAGCATCAACCCCGACGCACAGGGGATCACGAACCGCCGTGCCGGAGAGGAGACCGCACGCAACACGCGTGTGATTCCTATTCGGGAATCGCGATCGTCTGAGCGCAAGCCCTCCACGCGCAAGAAGGCGGGCTAGCAGCCGGCACGCCGGGAATTCCGGTGCGCGGAGCTGGCGGTAGAATCAGCAAGGTGAGGTTGAAATGAACGAGTACAGAACTTTTGGCGAATATCAATACTCAGATAAGAACAACGCGGCGACTATGGTCACCTTCCTGTTGGTCGGAATTGGTCTCGGAGCGCTGACTGCGCTGCTGCTGGCGCCGAAAAGCGGCAGGCAGATGCGGCGGACGCTACGTCGCAAGTATGAGGACGCACGCGACCGCATGGACGACTGGGGCAGCCAGGCTGGCGAGTATTTCGAGAAGGGATCGAAATGGGCGAACGTCGCAGCAGAAAAAGTCCGACCCATGACTCGCGGAATGAGACTCGACTAGACGGTTGGCATTCCCGAATTAGAAGGGCGCGTCCGAAGACGCGCCCTGAATTTTGATGGCTGCTGGGTGCTAGTAGAGGCGGAAGTTGACTTCAACATTGATCTGCACTGCGACTGGCTGCCCGTCCTTGCGGGCGGGATCAAAGCGCCACTGCCGCACTGCCTGGATTGCCTTCTCGTCAAGACCCATGCCGAGCGAGCGCTGTACGCGGATTTCATGGGTGCGGCCATCGGGTCCGACCACGACCCACAGCACCACCGTGCCCTGATACTTCGCTTTCCGCGCTTCTTCGGAATATTCAGGATCGGGGTTCGAGAGTACGCGAGGCGCGCTCACGCCGCCGCCGACGCGATAGGCGCCGCCGCCGATGCCGCCACCCCAGCCGGGACCAACGCCAGGTCCACGACCTGAACCGACGCCACCACCACTGCCGCTGCCGATGCCGCCGCCCGATCCCGTGCCGTTCGAGGCAGGACCAACGACGTTCGAGAGCGGATCACCGAGAGCCGTGCCAATCTGAGGCATCCTGATCTCCGGCGGAACGACCACCGAAGGGGGGACCGCGAGCTTAGGGTTCTCGTTTCGCACAACCACTACAGGGGGCGTGATCTGTTCCTTTGCGAACTTGGGCAGCTTGCCCTTTGTCGCTTCAAGTTTGTCACGATCGCCGCCGCCGCCACCGCCACCGGACTCGTTCTTGGCCTGCGGAAGCACGTAGGGGCTGATATCGATGGCCTGACCGATGATGACTTTCTTGATTTCCTGCGTGTGGGTGGGGACGTAGAGGCCGATGGAAACTGCCAGAATGACGAACAGGGTGTTCAACAGGAACGAAACGACGAACGAGCCCTTACGGACTCCATAGACCCCGTACCCTTCGCCAAACAGCGTCGGCAGGATATCGGGCTTCTGTTCCTGGACTCCGGTCGGTCCCTGCGATTTGGTAACGACAGGACTGGACATTGGCTTCCACAAGTATAGACCTACTCTGGATGAAAAGGTTTCGGAAAAATCTTCAGTGTGGCTGGGTAAGGTCTTTCCAGTTGAGTCTAAGCTGTTCCACCACAGCGGCTTACAATGAGGAACCAAGAGTTGAGCACCATGGGGCATGGACCCAAAGACCAAGTCGCGCCTCAGCTATGGAAGTGGAACAATGACCTTCAGCGATCGCGGCTCGACCCGCACTTCGATGGGCGTATGGCAGACATACTCGCCATCGGCGTAGACAGCCAGGGGAGATTCGCTCTCCAGGCGGAAGTGTCTGGCAGTGAAGTATTCAACTTCCATCATGCCTATGTGCGACCCAGAGAAAACGGTATGAAAAAACCGCAGCACTTTCAGTTTAGGAATTGCGCGCACGAAACAGATGTCGAGGGCACCGTCGTTGAGGCGCGCCCGAGCAGTCATCTTCATGCCGTTGCCATAGGCGGGAGCGTTACCGAAGGCGACCAGTAATGCAGGCTCGCTCACTCGGGTGCGGAAGTCGCCGTTTCCGTCCGGCAGGGAGACGCGCATCGGGGCAGACTTGTACTCGGCAAGCGTGAGCAGTGCGCTGATGACGTATCCGCCATTGGCCCGGAGCCAGCCCGGCATGCTGTTGGCGCGACGGTTGGTTTCGGCATCGAGTCCCGCTCCGCCGATGCAGCAGAAATAGTTTTCCAACCTGGCGCTCTCCCACGTGTGCCGCAGGTGCGCTTTCATGATCTGGCCGCCGAGCATCTGGCTTCGCGGATTCACGGGCCGAAGATCCTGCTGCCAGTCTTCGAATTCGTCGGGGTGATGCTCTACAGGGGTGAGCGGCAGGATGACACCGAGGTCAACTGTACGGACATTATTAGCGCCGTCGAGGAACTGGCGCCAGGCTCGTAGCGCGTCCCGAACGGAGCGGATGCCGACGGCATCCGCGAAATCGTTGCCGCTACCGGTCGGCACACAGAGCAACGGCGTCTGTGATCCCGCCAGCGGCTGAACGATCCGGTGGACGCTGCCATCGCCGCCAAAAGCCAGCGCGACGTCAGGGAAGTCTGGAGGTTCTATCGCGTTGCCGCGAAAAAGATTGACTCCCGCGGCCTCGAATTGCCGAACGGTGCTGTCTTTCGTCTTGGGATGAACGATGGCCGCGGCGCGCACGTTATCCGATCGCAATCTTCTTCATGAGTCTTCCTACCCGAACCACCATCTCAGCTGGGACCTGAACGTGCAAATACAGCTCCTTGTACGGCTCGCCGTCGATTTTTACGGACCCGGCCTTGATCTTCCGTTGCGCGTCCGACGACGAATCGGCGAGGCCCGCACGAACGAGCACCTTGTCAAGCTTCAATGCTTGCTTTCCGTCCGACTCATTGGTTGCGCCGAGCTCGGCCGCTGAGACGGATACCGTGTCCAGGTTCTCCGGGACCTCGTCTTTCTGGAACTGTTTGGTCCAGTTCGTCTCAGCCTCGTGGGCAGCCGCTGGTGAGTGGAAGTCGGTGATGATGCGCTTCGCGAGGTCCTTCTTGGCCTGCATCGGATGCAGCTTGCCAGCCTGGGCGTCGGACCTCATCTGCTCGATCTCCGCGGTGGTCACGTCGGTGAGCAGTAAATAGTAGCGCCACATCAGGTCATCACTGATGGACATCAGCTTGCCGAACATGTCGGCGGGCTGCTCGGTTATGCCGACGTAATTGCCGTAGGACTTGGACATCTTCTGCACGCCGTCGAGCCCTTCGAGCAGCGGCATGGTCAATACGATCTGCGACGGTTGGCCGTAGTGGCGTTGGAGTTCGCGGCCCATTAGCAGATTGAACTTCTGGTCGGTGCCGCCCAGTTCCACGTCGCTCTCGAGCATGACCGAGTCATACGCCTGCATCATCGGGTAGAGCAGTTCGTGAACACTGATCGGTTTCTCTTCCTGGAAACGCTTATGGAAATCTTCGCGTTCGAGCATCTGCGAAACTGTGAACTTTGCGGCCAGGCGCACGAACGACTCGTATCCCAGATTCAGCAGCCATTCCGTGTTGTAGCGAACCTCGGTCTTCTGCGGATCGAGGATCTTGAACACCTGTGCCTTGTAAGTCTCGGCGTTGCGGTCGAGTTCTTCGCGCGAGAGAGGCGGGCGCGTGGCGTTGCGTCCTGTCGGATCGCCTATCAGGCCGGTACCATCGCCAATGAGAAAGATGACGGTGTGGCCCATGTCCTGAAAGTGCTTCAGCTTGCGGATGAGCACTGTGTGGCCTAGATGCAAGTCGGGGGCGGTGGGATCGAAGCCCGCTTTGACGCGCATCGGCTTGCCGCTCTTCAGCGACTGCTCGAGTCGCGCGCGAAGGTCGGCTTCGCGGATGATCTCCACGGAACCCTTGCGCAGGTACGCTAATTGGTCATCAACAGGACGGAAGGACATAACTGGTCATTATACGAACTTGCACTCAGCGGAGCTTCACCGCATCGAAACTCACGACAGCTTCATCGCCGAGGACCTCGGATTCCAGCTCTATTCCGAGCGAAACCTCTACGATGTCGCCGGGTCCGAGGACTTCAGATTCCCCGCCCTCGCGATGGGGAGGCGCCCCCGCAAAAAGGCGTCCATCTTGTCGTCCTCGTGCTCCTGAGGAGAAAAGTACGTATCCGCTGGATAGACATACGTGTGCACGGCGTATCCACGCTGCTCGAGCTTTCGGCGAAGCGAGGACTCATTCAGTGGGCCCTTCTTCCTGCTCGTTCCATCCTTCGACTCGCATAGAGCTCCCGGATCGAGTTCGTGCATGGTTCAGCGACGGCCGCTGGATCCGAATCCGCCAGCGCCGCGGCTCGACTCGGCCAAGCCTTCAACTACTTCGACGGGCGTGGTGAGCACTGGGTACGGAACCAGATTCGCCAGCTTGTCCCCTGCATGGATCTCGGCGGGTGAATCGCCCAGGTTCTCCATCACGATCTTCACTTCGCCACGGTACCCGGCATCGATGACGCCAGCCGTCGTAATTACTCGCCGCGCCGCCATGGAGGACTTGTCACGTACGAGTGCGCCAAGGGGGGCGCCATCGGCCATCGTCAGTTCGATGCTGATGCCGGTGGGCACCACGGCGTGTCCGCGGGGAGCAATGGTGATGGTCTCGGCGGCGTAAATGTCGTATCCGAGGTCCTCGCCGGGATGCGCGATGGTCGGGGCCTTCGCCTCTGGTCTGAGCAGCTTGACTCTGAGCATGTGGGGCAGTTTACAGGAAGGAACCAATTGCTCAACGCGTCTTAAGAGGAGCTTTCAGTACCACGCGCCGCCCCATAATTTCGTAGTTGCCCTCGAGCACGATGCGGACCGCCTCGGTGTATGCCTGGTGTTCCTGTTCGAGGATGCGTAAAGCGAGCGCGTGGTCGTCGTCGCTGTCCAGCACGGGCACGGTGCGCTGGACGATGATGGCGCCATGGTCGAGGTGTTCGTCGACGAAGTGGACAGTGCACCCGCTAACCTTGACCCCGTAGTCGAACGCCTGTTTCTGAGCATCGAGACCGGGGAATGCAGGGAGCAGCGAGGGATGGATGTTGAGGATGCGCTGCGGGAATTGCTGGACGAACCACGACGACAGCAGGCGAAGGTAGCCGGCGAGGCAGATCAGATGGACGCCGGCCTGCTGAAGTGCGGTGACGACCTGCCGGTCGTGCTCCTCGCGAGGGAGTCCCTTGCTGGGGATCACGAGGGCATTCAGTCCGCGTGCACGGGCGGTTTCGATGCCGGGTGCGTCGGCGCGGTTCGAAATGACTATGGCGATGCGCGCGCCGGAGATGCGGCCAGCGTCAATCGAGTCGGCCAGCGCGACGAAGTTCGAGCCGCGTCCGGAGAGAAGTATCCCGAGATTCTTCATGGAACGTGCTCAGTATAAGCCACGCTATTGAGCGACGACGCGGTGAATGGAGCCCGAGTAGTCGACAAGATAAATCTCGCCGTTCTGGTCCTGTCCGAAAGAACTGATGTTCCGGCCGGTTGCCAGCGCCTGCGTTCGCACCCACGTCGAGCCGTTCTGCGAGAGCACCCAGACGCGTCCGCTGATGAAATCGCCGAAGATGTAGAGGCCGGTGAGTGCCGGGACAGCATTACCGCGATAAACGTACCCGGCTGTGACGGACTCACCCTCGGAATGCGCGTAATCTGTGATTGGTAACGTCAGCCCGGCCTGGTTGCAGTTCGTTGCCGGGGAGAAGCAGTGAGTGCCTTCCATCGTGTTCCAGCCATAGTTCTTCCCGCTCTCGACCAGGCTGATTTCTTCGAACCCGCCCTCGCCAACGTCGCCTACGAACAGGCGATTGCTGTCGAATGAGAAGCGCCATGGGTTCCGGAAACCCCAGGCATAAACCTCCGGCGCACCCCCGACACCGTTGGCGAAAGGGTTGGTCACGGGGATGGCGTACTGCTTGCCGTCGCTGGTTGCATTCACATCGATGCGAAGAATCTTGCCGAGAACCGTGTTCGTGTTCTGGGCATTGTCATTCGGGTCGCCGCTTCCGCCGCCGTCGCCAGCACCGATGTAGAGAAATCCATCTGGACCGAAGGCAAGCTGTCCGCCATTGTGGTTCGCAAATGGCTGATTGTAGGTCAGCAGAATGCGGGCGGCGGCGGGATCCGCGACATTGGGATCAATCGTGGAGGCGAGGTACTCGACGATAGCGGTCTGAAGCTGTCCCGAAACCGTTCGTGTGTAGTTGATGTAGAACTTGCGATTTGCCGCGTAGTTCGGATGGAACGCCAGACCGAGCAACCCCCGCTCTCCACCCGAAGTGACCAATGTCGTGATGTTCAGGAAAGGCGTGCTGAAGGTGACGCCGTTCTGAAGGATGCGAATCCTGCCAGCCTGCTCTGCCACGAATAGGCGTCCACTGCCGTCGCGCGCCGACTCGATGGCCAGCGGTTCCGTGAAGCCTGTAGCAACCTGTGTGAGCGCTATCGCAGGTGCGGAACCACTACCGCCACCGGAGGTGCGGTCAGGCGCACCGCCGTTTCCACCGCAGCCGGCAAGACACAACCATATACCAACGGCCAAAGCGTAAGGCTTCATTGTGAGACTCCGGTTCCCTTGTGGCTGATTTGGATTTGTGGCGGGGCGGATGGTCGCAGGAAAGTTGCGGGTGGAAAATGAAAAGGGCATCGCCAGAGCGATGCACCCTTGGTCAAAAACAAATCTTCTAACTGTATTGCACCTTCCGGTCGCCCTTGACGACGCGACCGATGGTGTAGCCCTTTTCGCCGGCACGATCGAGAATGGACTGTACCTTCTTGAACTTCTTCGTCGGGACAACCAGCACCATTCCGATTCCCATGTTGAAGGTACGCATCATCTCTGCATGCTCGATGTTGCCGAGCTTCTGGAGGTGATCAAAGAGCGGCTGCGAGGGCCATGTGCCCATCTCGATGACTGCGCCCATGCCTTTCGGCAGTACGCGCGGCAGGTTCTCGGTGAGGCCGCCGCCAGTGATGTGCGCCATCGCGCTGACGCTTTCCGCGTCAGTCAATTTGCGGATGATCGGCCAATAAGACTTGTGCTGCTTCATCAGTTCGGCGCCAACCTTGGCCTTCATCTCGTTGACGTACGTATCAGGCGAGTAGCGCGCGACCGTGAAGAGCAACTTGCGGGCGAGCGAGTAGCCGTTGGTGTGGAGGCCGTTGGAAGGCAGACCGATGAGCACGTCGCCGATCTGGACGTCTTTGCCGGTGATGATCTTGTCGCGCTCGACAACGCCGACAATGAAACCGGCGAGGTCGTATTCGCCTGCTGGATAGAAGCCCGGCATCTCGGCGGTTTCGCCGCCGATGAGCGCACACCCGTTGTGTTTGCAGGCTTCGGCGACTCCGGTGATCACTTTTTCGGCGACCTCAGGATCCAGTTTGCCGGTCGCCAAATAGTCCATAAAGAACATGGGCGCGGCCCCCTGCACGGCGATGTCGTTGACACAGTGGTTGACCAGATCGCCGCCGATCGTGTGGTGCAGGTTCATTTCGAATGCGATCTTCAGCTTTGTGCCAACGCCGTCGACACTCGAGACGAGGACCGGATCCTTGAACCTCTTCTTGTCGACCTGAAACAGGCCGCCGAAGCCACCGATCTCGCTAAGGACGCTCTTGTTGAAGGTTTTGTGCGCCAGATACTTAATGCGCTGCTTCGTGCGGTTCGCACGCTCGATGTCAACACCTGCATCAGCGTAGGTGATTGAGGGAGTTTCCATGGGAATCTGGTCAGCCAAAGCGAATCCGTCCGTAGAAAAGCGGTGAGCTACCCTGTTACTTCGCGGGGAAAACGACGTGTCATTGTAGCACTTAGGGGTTGGGTACCATGGCTGCTTAGCTCCGGTGCCCAACCCTTTGAAGCTGACGCGGTCTGACCAGCAGTCGATATTACGCGCTGAGGGCAAGTTGAACTACGCGCTGCGTTCGGGGACGCTGCGCTCGGACATGGTGGTGTTTTCGGCAGTGGCCGCCTGCATCATGCGAACCCAAGGGGTGCGGCGTCCGGAGGGCTGACCTTCAGTTGTCGGAATTTCGCCGGCCTCCATTATCTGCTTGAAGCGTCGGAGATCGTCGCGCACCTGCTGTTCGGGTTCGCGGCCGAACATCTTGGCGAAGACTGCGCCAAGTTTGCCTGCTGGCGGCGTGTAGTCGATCGCGACCTCGACCATGCTACCGCCATGCGACGAGTCGGGACGAAACTGTATGGAACCGCGGTTCGGAACCATGGCACCTGGAAGTGATCGCCAGACGATGTACTCGTTCTCGCGCTCGTCCGTGATCTCGGCGTCCCATGAGACGGTCGCACCCATTGGAGCGCGTGCCACCCAATGCGAATGGCGATCTCCGGTGGCCTTGACGGACTCGACATGACGCATGAAGCGCGGCAAGTTCTCGAAGTTGCGCCAGAACTGGAAGAGTTCTTCGACCGGCTTTTGTATGTTGAACCTGGAATACACGTGGACAGGGCGGGCAAGCTTGCGCTCGTAGGTGGCGAGCGTGCCGCGATAGATGACATAACCGCCTAGTGCCCCCAGTACAACGCCGGGACCCGACCGACGCGAGAGGCCGTACGCAGCTAGCGCGCCGCCTCCGGCAATAACGGCCCAGGGTTGCGCCTTACGCAGGAAGCCACGTCGCTGCTCCTGCGCGCCTGAGAAAAACCGATCCAAGTCTAAACTCATCTTCGCCTGCCTATGGGAACTCAAGGTTCGGATGCTGATTGAGCCGAGCAGGCTGTCAGGGCAATTCAGCGTGGACCCCAAGTGCATGTGAGATCTGCGTCTCGGGAGTGGGCGTTTTGGTCGGCTTCGGCTCACGGCAGCCGCAGGCAAGCAGCGATGCAGAACACAGCAGCAGGGTGGAGAGTCGCAGAGGCACTTCTATCCAGTTGCTACGTACCGACTGCTGATGTCAGGATTAACGCAGGCTTGCTGCCTCTGCCTCAGCAGCCTTGACAGTTACCTCGAAGCTGTCCCCTTCGGTGAATCTGGGCTTGCCCACGTCGTCGATCTCGAGCTTCTGCATGCTTAGCCTCAGCTTGCCCCTGTCTACCTCCAGCACGCAGTAATGATAGGTCGGGCCTTCTTCGGTGTAGTGGTCGCCGGCTTCTCGAGGAACCTCGTACGGGCGCGCGCCTCCGCCACCGGTGACGATGTAAGTGACGCCGCCGTGCTCATATCGCTCGTAGTTGTGCACGTGCCCGGAGAAGACGATAAAGCGAGCGGGCGTGTTCGCTTGCCGAGCCTCCAACATTTTGCCGAGGCGCTGCTCCGATGAGCGGGCGGAGTGCCCGCCACCAAGCCATGAGTCGGTAGAGCGCGTATAAGGCGGGTGGTGGAGATTGAATATCACGAACTCCACGCCCGACGGAATGGTGTCGAGTTGCTTCTTGAGCCATTCAAGCTGCGCCTCTCTTACGCCATCTCCAGTGGAGTCGAGCGCGACGAGGAGGACATTGCCCGCGCGTGCGGTGTACCAGCGGCTCTGCTTCAGGTCCGGGAAGCGGTCGAAATAGTTGGCCAGTGCGGCATCTCCGCCTCGAACGTCATGATTGCCCAACGCGGGCAGCACGAGGATGTTCTTCTCGCGCCAGAGCTGTGTCTCTTTGTCCCAGAACCTCCAGTTCTTCTCGTCGCCGGCGACGACGAGGTCTCCGCTAATGGTGACAAAAGCGGGATTCTCCTCTGCAATTCTCTGCACAAGCGCTGTACGCCGGGCAAAATCGCTTGCGTTCTTATCGTCAGGGCGGGCAAATCGGATGTCGCCGTAAGCCACGAACTTAAACGGCGGTTTGAGGTCGAGATTCAGGGCGACGGGGGGCTGGTTCTGGGCAAACCCGAACGCCACAGAGGCGAGGAGCAGCAAGAGAACAAGTGATTGCTCTTTTTGAAGCATAAAACTCTGAGATGCCGTTTGGGCTGGGAAAGCAACATTGCCGAGGCAAACTGAAGTGCTGACGCTCCGTACGGGGTTTTCTGCGATACGTTTTTTTAGCTACTTCGCTGCGAGATTTGTATGGAAACGAGGCCGCGATCACACACAAACGTGCTCAGGGGACTGTATTCTTTAGGTGCGAACTGTCACAATAAAAAGTTTGGGAATCTCGACTTTTCATTCATGTACTCCACTCGCATTTCATATCTCGAGATAGCAAAGGGTCTCTTATGACGACAACTATAGGTAAGGCGAAGTTGAGCGCGGCCAAGGCTGACCGCGCACACGACATCCTTCGAACCGAGGGGCATCCGCTGGACACGATCTTTGCGCCGAAGAACGTCGCATTGATTGGCGCGTCCGAGCGCCCGGGGAGCGTGGGACGGACGGTGTTGTGGAATTTGCTGAGTTCCCCGTTCGGCGGCACGGTGTACCCGATCAACAAGCAGCGGCCAAGCGTGCTCGGCATCAAGGCGTACCCGGGCGTGAAAGACCTGCCCGAGGTGCCCGACCTGGTAGTCGTCACGACTCCGGCTGAGACGGTTCCTGAGCTGATCGGCGAGGCCGTCGAATTGGGTGTGCCTTCGGGAATCGTGATCTCCGCAGGATTCAAGGAACACGGTGAACGCGGGAAGCAGCTCGAGAACGAGCTGATGGAAAAGATCCGCGGAAAGATGCGCATTATCGGCCCGAACTGCCTGGGCGTGATGAATCCCGTTAAGGGGTTGAACGCTACGTTTGCGCATACGATCGCGCGGCCCGGAAACGTTGCTTTCATCAGCCAGAGCGGCGCGCTCTGTACGGCCGTTCTCGACTGGAGCCTGCGTGAAAATGTCGGCTTCAGCTCGTTCGTTTCGATCGGCTCGATGCTCGACGTGGGCTGGGGCGACCTGATCGACTATTTCGGCAACGATCCGCGCACACAGTCGATCGTCATCTACATGGAATCGATCGGGGACGCGAGGGCGTTCCTCTCGGCAGCGCGCGAGGTTTCGCTTACGAAGCCGATCATCGTGATCAAGGCGGGTCGCACGGCGCAGGCAGCGAAAGCCGCGGCTTCGCACACCGGCTCAATGACTGGCAGCGACGACGTGCTCGAGGCGGCGTTCCGCCGGTCAGGTGTGCTGCGCGTCAACAGCATCGCGGATATTTTCTATATGACCGAAGTGCTGGCGAAGCAGCCGCGCCCGAAGGGCAACCGGCTGGCGATCCTGACGAACGCTGGCGGCCCGGGCGTGCTCGCAACTGACGCGCTCATCCCGGGCGGCGGCGAGTTGGCGGAGCTTTCGCAAGAGACGATGAAGGCGTTCGACGAGATTCTGCCTGCGGCGTGGAGCCACAACAACCCAATCGACATCCTGGGCGACGCCGAGCCGGAGCGTTATGCGAAGTCTCTGGAGATCGCAGCGAAGGACCCGAGCATCGACGGCATGCTGGTCATCATGACGCCGCAGGGTATGACGAACCCCACGCTGATCGCAGAAAAGTTGCGTCCGTACGCGAAAGGCCTGGGCAAGCCCGTACTGGCGAGCTGGATGGGCGGCAGCGAAGTGGCGGCGGGTGAAGACATCCTGAACCAGGCGGGCATCCCGAGCTTCCCGTTCCCTGATACGGCGGTACGCGCGTTCAACTACATGTGGCGCTACGCGTACAACCTGAAGGGCATCTACGAGACGCCGGTCATGCGTGGAACAGACGAGACGCACAACCGGGAGCGCGCGGCGGAGATCATCGCCGAGGTGCGTAAGTCCGGTCGCACCATCCTGACCGAGTACGAGTCGAAGAAACTGCTGGAGGCGTACGGCATTCCGACAGTCCCGACCGAGATCGCGTACAGCGAGAAGGAAGCGGTGGAACTCGCCGAGAAAATGAATTACCCGGTCGTGCTCAAGCTGCACTCGTTCACCATCACGCACAAGACGGACGTGGGCGGCGTGCAGTTGAACCTTCGCGATGCCGGCGCCGTACGGAGCGCGTTCACACTGATCAAGACCTCGGTGACGGAGAAGGCGGGTGCCGAGCACTTCAATGGCGTGACGGTTCAGCCGATGGCAAAGATGGACGGCTACGAGGTCATTCTCGGCAGCAGTCTCGATCCGCAGTTTGGGCCAGTGCTGTTGTTCGGCATGGGCGGCCAGTTGGTGGAAGTATTCAAGGACAGCGCACTTGCGCTGCCTCCGCTGAATACGACGTTGGCGCGCCGCATGATGGAGCAGACAAAGATCTACAAGGCGCTGAAGGGCGTGCGCGGTCGTAAGGCCGTGGACCTGGCCGGCCTGGAAGAGTTGCTTGTCCGCTTCAGCGAACTCGTGGTCGAGCAGCCGTGGATCAAGGAGATTGACATCAATCCGCTGCTGGCTTCGCCTGACCGCCTGTTGGCACTGGATGCCCGCGTCGTCGTGCACGATAAGACGATGACGGAAGACAAGCTGCCGAAAACGGCGGTGCGTCCGTATCCGACGCAGTACGTCTCGCGGTGGACGATGAAGGACGGGAGCGAAGTCACGATCCGGCCGATCCGTCCGGAAGACGAGCCTACGATGATCCACTTCCACGAGAAGCTTTCAGAACGCTCGGTGTACCTCCGTTACTTCCAGCCGCTGAAGCTGAGCCAGCGTGTGGCGCACGAACGGCTGACGCGCATCTGCTTCATCGATTACGACCGTGAAATGGCGCTCGTAGTGGAGAAGAAGCTTCCGACAGGCGATTGCGACATCATCGCGGTCGGCCGCCTCAGCAAGATGCACGGACGCGAGGATGCAGAGGTCGCGGCGCTCGTACGGGACGAGTTCCAGGGCAAGGGCATCGGCACAGAGCTTTATCGGCGGCTGATCGCTATCGCCAAAGACGAGAAGCTGAAGAAGGCGGTCTCGACCATGCTGGGCGAGAACCGCGAGATGCGTTCCGTCTGCACCAAGCTGGGATTCAAGATTGAGACCAATCTGGAAGACAACCTGGTGAGAGCAGAACTGGAACTGTGATCAGAATGAAGTTGCAGGGAGCCCGGCTTCGGCCGGGCTTTTTGCTTATAGACCAAGCGGCGTAACATAGCGCGAGCGAGGAAGTATGAGTACTGCTACTGCGTTGAAAACGGTGGGAGCTTTCGTCGCGGGCGCGTGGGTGAGCGACGGCGAATTGGTGGAACTTCGCGCACCTTACGATGGGGCGGGGATCGCGCATGTCACGTTCGGCAGGGAGGAGCACCTGCAGCGCGCCATTGCGGCGGCAGCGGAGGCGTTCGAGCGGACAAAGACGATGGCAGCGCATGAACGTCAGCACGTGCTGCAAACCATCCATCGGCACGTGAACGATCGCCGGGAGGAGTTTGCCCGGACGCTTGCGCTGGAGGCGGGAAAGCCGATCAAGACGGCGCGTGCAGAGATCGAACGCGGACTGTTCACGCTGCAGATTGCGGCCGAGGAGTCGACGCGGAACTATGGTGAATACGTGCCGCTCGATTTGCAGTCGTTCACGGCCGGTCGTTGGGGACTGGTCAAGCGCTTCCCCCTGGGACCGGTGGCGGCGATCACGCCTTTCAACTTTCCGCTGAACCTGGTGCTGCACAAACTTGCGCCGGCGTTAGCGAGCGGGTGCCCAGTGGTGGTGAAGCCTGCATCGCAGACGCCGCTCTCTGCGCTGCTGCTGGCGGAGTGCGTGGAGCAGAGTGGCTGGCCAATGGGCGGCGTCAGCGTCATTCCACTGAAGAACGAAGATGCCTCGCCGCTGATTGAGGACCACCGCTTCAAGCTGTTGAGCTTCACGGGAAGTTCGGCCGTGGGTTGGGAATTGAAGCGGCGTGCTGGCAAGAAGCGCGTGGCACTGGAACTCGGCGGGAATGCAGCGGTCGTCATCCACGACGACGCCGACCTGATGTACGCCGCTCAGCGTTGCGTGAGCGGTGGGTTCAGTTATGCCGGGCAGAGCTGCATCTCGGTGCAGCGAATCCTGGTGCACGAGAATGCGTACGAGAAGTTCCTGACGCTTTTTGTCCCGGGTGTTCAGGCGCTAAAAGCGGGCGATCCGCTGGACGAGGCGACGGATGTCGGGCCGATGATTCGGGAGAGCGATGCGGTGCGCGTGGAGGAATGGATTGCCGAGGCGGAGAATGCTGGCGCGCGCGTTCTATGTGGAGGCAAGCGGAGCGGCTCGGTTTTCCAGCCGACGGTGCTGACGAAGACGGACGCAAGCATGAAGGTTAACTGCATGGAGGTCTTTGCGCCTGTTGTGACTGTCGAGCCGTATGCGGGTTTCGATGAGGCCATTCGCAGGGTGAACGATTCGGTGTATGGGTTGCAGGCGGGTGTGTTCACAAATGATGCCCGGTTGCTATTCAGGGCCTACGAGCAGTTGGAGGTAGGCGGCGTTGTCGCGGGAGACGTGCCGACGTTCCGCATCGATCACATGCCCTACGGCGGAGTGAAGGATTCGGGGACCGGACGTGAAGGGATTCGGTACGCCATCGAGGAGATGACAGAGAGGAAGCTGCTGGTGATGGCGGTGAGGGAGTGAGCGTCCGAGCAGAGCGAGCGATGGCGCCCGCCCTGCGGCGATTACTCTTCTACACCATCTCGCGGATCTTATCTTTGAACACCGTCTTCGCAATCGCCAGGGCCTCGTCCTGGCCGCGGGCGAGTGACTCCGCGAAGCGGTAGGCTTGCTCGGGCTTAATCTTTGCTGGCATTGGAGGCTCGAGGGGATCGACCAATGCGTCGAGGATCGCAGGACCGGGCGTGTTCAGGAACCGCTCAATGGTGTCACCGGCGAGCTTGGGATTGTCGAGCGTGAATCCGGTTCCTCCACAAGCCTGCGCGAACATCCCGTAATTGATGTTGTGGAGATCCACAGCGTATTCAGGATTACCGAGAAAGACCATCTGTTCCCACTTGATCTGGCCGAGATAGCGGTTGTTGATGATCACGACTTTGATCGGCAGTTTGTACTTCACGGCGGTGGCGAAATCGGCCATGAGCATGGAGAAGCCGCCGTCGCCGACGAAAGCCACGACCTGCCGCTCAGGGTAGGCGCACTGCGCGGCGATCGCATAAGGTAGTCCGCAGGCCATGCTCGCGAGATTGCCTGAGCATGAGTACATCTGCCCACGCTTGGCATGAATCTGCCGCGCCCACCACGTCGTGATCGTTCCACTGTCGGAGGCGACTATTGCGTCTTCACGCAAGCGGAGGCCGAGTTCGCGGGCGACTACCTGCGGCTTGAGCGGCGTGTCCATGCGGGTGCCACGCTGCTCCATCAACTCGAACCAGTCCTTCATGCCGCGCTGGGCCTTCTCAAGGAAGCTGCGATCCTCATTGCGCTTCAGCAGCGGGAGCAACTCCGCCAGCGAATTGCGACTGTCGCCAATGACCCCGACCTCGACGGGATAGCGCAGCCCGATGCGCTTGGGATCGAGATCGATCTGCACGCCCCTGGCCTGGTCCGGCTTGGGCATGAACTCGATATACGGGAACGAACTGCCGACCATGAGGAGCGTGTCACATTCCTCCATCGCGTCCTGCGACGGTCCGGTGCCGAGAAGTCCGACTCCACCGGTCGTGTATGGAGAGTCGTCGGGCACGGCGGCTTTTCCGAGTAACGCCTTGACAATCGGTGCGCCCAACGTTTCGGCGCATCGCTCCAATTCATTTGTCGCGTGCAGAGCGCCCTGGCCAGCGAGGATGACGATCTTCTTTCCGCTATTCAAGACCTCTGCCGCCCGTTCTAGCGAGGCTGCGTTCGGCAAACGCGCGCTCTTCGCGAACTCGTTTGAAACGTGCTGAGGGACATTGCGCTTCGAACGGCGGCGATCGTTGATGGGCATCTCCTGAAAGTCCACCGGCATGGTGATGTGCGAAACACCGCGATAAGCGAGCGCGATGCGGCAGGCAAGTTCAGTCACGTTCTCAACGTGAGCGGGGCCCATTACGCGCTCGTTGTAGACGCACACGTCCATGAAAAGCTTGTCGAGAGCGACGTCCTGCTGGGTGTAGGTCCCGATGAGGTCGTGATACTGAAGTCCGGTGATGGCGAGCACGGGCGCGCCATCGAGCTTCGCGTCGTATAGGCCATTGAGCAGGTGAATGCCTCCCGGTCCACTGGTTGCCACGCACACGCCGAGCTTACCCGTGAACTTCGCATAGCCGCATGCCATGAACGCCGCGGATTCTTCATGACGGGTCTGCACGAAGCGGATCTGATCCTGGTGCGTGCGGAAGGATTCGATCAGGCCGTTGATGCCGTCACCGGGGATTCCGAAAACGGTATCGACGCCCCACTCGATCAGAGTCTCGATCATTACGTCGGAAGCATTCATTTTGCGCGCTCCGTGTGAACTTGAGCGTTCAATCTAGATTTCAAAATGGGAAAAAATATTTGTGAGCTTTTGACTCACTGGACGAATCAATGGAGCATCCGAAGAAGCGGGTCGCATCTGCAACAGATAGGATGCGAATGAAGCGTGCGCTGCTTCCCGCTGCCTGAGGATGTGTTCCTGATTGCGACGTTTGGCAGGAGAGGGGCTTAGTCACTGGGTCTCGCGGAACATGTCGCGTTACGATAGACAATCGTTTACGAGTAGTTAGGGCGCTGTCCCGACGCAGACCCGGGGTGCGAGTGGTGGCGAGTCTCGTTGGGTGGCGTGGGGCAGGGCAACAAGTGGGATGTTGTCGCGGGCTGGCATTGTGAAAGTTCCGAGCGAGATTTTTTCGGAACGAATTTACGAAATGAACCGGCCTGTTATAATCACCGGTTCCCGTGACGTAAGTCACAGACATCTGGTACGTCGTTCTCTTGAACCGTGGAAATAAATTGGACCGCACGATAGTTCGAGCTTCGCATTAACGAAGCAGCGAGGGATGCGTGTGGCAGGCCGGGGCGGCCGAGCAGGGTTGTGCTGACCCGCAAACGGAAAGCTTCATAATGGCCCAAATCTTCCATAGAAGTACCAACACAATCGCGCGCGTCTCGATCTTCGCCGCCGTCATCCTAGTGGCCGGAATGCTGTGGGCCGCGCTGGAACTGCAGCGTTCGCCGTACTTCACCTACGCGGGTGTAGCGCGAATGCAGCCGGTCCCGTTCAGCCACCAGCATCACGTCGCCGGGCTTGGCATCGACTGCCGCTACTGTCACACGTCAGTCGAAGTCTCCGGTTTCGCGGGCATTCCGCCGACGAAGACGTGCATGAACTGCCACGCGCAGATCTGGACGAACGCGCCGATGCTCGAGCCCGTTCGTGAAAGCTACCGCACCGGCAAGTCGCTGGTCTGGACGCGCGTGAACGACCTTCCCGACTTCGTTTATTTCGACCACAGCATTCACGTCAACAAGGGCGTTGGCTGCTACAGCTGTCACGGTCCAGTACAGAAGATGCCGCTCATGTGGAACCACACCTCTCTGCAGATGGAGTGGTGTTTGAGCTGTCATCGCGCGCCGGAGAAGTTCCTGCGCCCGCGTGACGAGGTCTTCAATATGGATTACCAGCAGCCGACGGCTGCGCAGCCTGTGACGGTAGACGGTCGCGAATTCAAGGACCAGCTCGCGCTCGGAAACTACCTGAAGGCCACGTACAAAGTTCGGGACGTGGCTGACATTACGAGCTGCAATACCTGTCACCGGTAATTGGCGCGACGAGCGCGGCGGCCGGGCAGAAGAGCCAACGAAATCTACAGACCGGAACCAAGAAGAGCGAATGGATAACGAGCGAATGAAGAAGCACCAGGGCGCGCCCGCCGGCGGACCCGATGTGTGTCCCAGCGGCAAAGGCAAGCTCGAATTGGCCGAGGTACGCGAGCAACTGACCGCGGCGACAGGCCCAAAGTACTGGCGCACGCTTGAAGAACTGGCCGGCAAGCCCGAGTTCGAGGAGATGCTGCATCGCGAGTTCCCGCGACAGGCGTCGGAGTGGACGGGCGATGGCTCCTCGCGGCGCGATTTCCTGAAGATCATGAGTGCTTCGCTGGCACTTGCGGGCATGACGGCTTGCACCAAGCAGCCGCTCGAGCCCATCGTGCCTTACGTCCGGCAACCGGAAGAACTGGTGCTCGGCAAGCCGCTGTTCTTTGCGACGGCCATGCCGTTCTCGCATTGGTCGGTACCGGTTCTGGCCGAGAGTCACGAAGG
>Ga0196976_1000268_pt1 | contig 35357 bp, 23 predicted proteins | sample S3v_513CmetaG_FD_148644 | JGI IMG/M metagenome (GOLD analysis project Ga0196976, IMG submission 148644) | Soil microbial communities from Anza Borrego desert, Southern California, United States - S3+v_5-13C | ecosystem: Environmental > Terrestrial > Soil > Desert | place: USA: California... | reverse complement strand
AGCTCGACGGTGGCTTCGGCGAGGCGCTCGACCGGGAAGGCGACGTCCTCGATGATGACCGTGGTGCCGGTGCGGCGCACCGCGCCCACCGCCGGGAACAGGCCCTTGCGGATCTTCCAGTACGTCTCGCACTCGGCCGCGTCGGTGGAGAAGGCGGCCGGGTGCAGCAGCGTGCAGCCGTCCAGCACCGCGCCGATGGCGGCGATGTTGCGGGTGAGCGCCGCGGCATCCTCCGCGCGGGTTTCCACCAGCAGGCAGGCGGCGCGCTCGTCCAGGCCGCGGATCACGGCGGGCATGCCGGGCTTGCCCTGCACGGAGTGGAGGGCCGCGCGGTCCATCAGCTCCACCGCCGACACGGGCGTGGGTTTCAGCAGCGCAACGGCGCGGCAAGCCTCCGCGATGTCGGGGAAGAGCAGCAGGGTGCTGGCCTTGTCGGCGTGCTCCGGCACGGTGCGGTAAGTGATCTCGGCGATGAAGCCCAGCGTGCCTTCCGAGCCGATCATCAGGTGCTGGAGGATCTCGAACGGGTCGGTGAAGTCCACCAGCGCGTTCAGGCTGTAGCCGGTGGTGTTCTTGATGGCGAACTTGCGGCGGATGCGGGCGGCGAGATCCGCGTCGGCGCGGGTGCGCTCGCCCAGCTCGGCCAGCTTTGCCAGCAGGGCGGGGTGGCTGTGGGCGAAGGCGGCGCGGCTGGCGTCGTCGCCGGTGTCCAGCAGCGTGCCGTCGGCCAGCATGACGCGCATGGAGGCCAGCGTGCGGTAGCTGTTCTGCGCGGTGCCGCAGCACATGCCGCTGGCGTTGTTGGCCGCGATGCCGCCGATCTTGGCGGTGGCGATGGAGGCCGGGTCGGGGCCGATCTTGCGGCCGAAGGGGGCCAGCTTGCGGTTGGCGTCGGCGCCCACCACGGCGGGCTGCAGGGCGACCGTTTCGGCGCCCGGCGCGATGCGGCAACCGCGCCAGCCGTCACCCAGGAGGACGAGCACGCTGTCGCTGACCGCCTGGCCCGACAGGCTGGTGCCGGCGGCGCGGAAGGTGACGGGTGTGCCCAGCGCGCGGGCGTGGCGCAGCAGCTGCCGCACCTCCTCCTCGGCGTTGACCACGGCGACGATCTTGGGGACGAGGCGGTAGAAGCTGGCGTCCGTGCCGTAGGCCAGCGTGCGCAGGGGATCGACGATCAGGCGCTCGGACGGGATGACGTCCCGGAGGGCCGCATGCAGACGGTCGTAGGGCGCGGGCAGCATCGGACGGGCTTTCGGAAGTCGCGGGGGAAGAAGGGGACCGGCCGGGGCGTGCCCGGCCGGTCCTGGGCGTCAGCGGCCCGTCGTCAGCGGCCGATGACCATCGCGGTGAACGGCCAGACGTAGGCCTGGAGCATGATCAGCACGCCGATCAGGCAGGCCAGCGCGATCGAGTGCCAGAAGACGTAGCGCAGGATCGTGCCCTCGTGCCCGTGCCACTTGGTGGCGACGGCGGCCACGACGATGGACTGCGCGTCGATCATCTTGCCCATGACGCCGCCCGAGCTGTTGGCTGCGGCCATCAGGGTGGGCGGCAGGCCCAGCTGTTCGGACGAGACCTTCTGCAGGCTGCCGAACAGCACGTTGGACGCCGTGTCGGACCCGGTCAGCGCCACACCCAGCCAGCCCAGCAGCGTGCCGAAGAACGGGTACAGGAAGCCGGTGTTGGCGAAGGCGAGGCCCAGCGTGGTGTCCAGGCCCGAGTAGCGGGTGGTGAAGCCCAGCGCCAGCATGGCCGAGATGGTGATCAGCGAATAGCGGATCATCCACAGCGTGCGGCCGTAGGTCTGCACCAGCTCCTTGACCGAGCAGCCCATGGCGAGGCCGGCGATGATGGAGGCGATGAAGATGCCCGAACCGGTGGCCGACAGCCAGTTCAGCACGTAGACGGCGTTCTCCGGGTGCGGCTTCGTCACCACCGGCGGCACGCGCACGATCATCTGGTGCAGGCCGTCGATGGGGAACTTGAAGACCGACAGGTTGTCGAGGAACAGCTTCACCTCGGGCACGCCCCACAGGAAGACGAGCACCGACAGGATGACCCACGGCGTCCAGGCGCGGCGCACCTCGGCGGCGGTGTAGCTGTGGCCGCCGCGCGCCGGGGCGCCGGCGTTGACCACCGCGGCACCGGCGGCGGCCGTCAGGGCTTCCGCGCCGCTGCCGGTGGTGGAGGTCCAGATCTGCGCGGGGTGCCACACCTTGAGGAACAGCGTGACGCTGACCAGCGAGACGATGGCGGCGATCACGTCCACCAGCCACGGCCCGTGGAAGTTCGACACCAGGAACTGCGGGACGGCGAAGGACACGCCCGCCACCAGGATGGCCGGCCAGATCTGCATCGCACCCCGCCAGCCGGCGAAGGCGATGATCAGCCAGAACGGCACGATGATGGAGAAGAACGGCAGCTGGCGGCCGATCATCGCCGACAGGTCGAGCAGCGGCAGGCCCGTCACCGCGGCCAGCGCGATGACCGGCGTGCCGAGCGCACCGTAGGCCACCGGGGCGGTGTTGGCGATCAGCGACAGGCCGGAAGCGGCCAGCGGCGTGAAGCCCAGGCCGATCAGCATGGCGCCGGTCACCGCCACCGGCGTGCCGAAGCCGGCCGCGCCCTCGAAGAAGGCGCCGAAGCAGAAGGCGATCAGCAGGAGCTGGAGCCGGCGGTCGTTGGTGATGCCGGTGATGCTTTCCTGCAGGATCTTGAACTGCCCGCGCTGCTCGGTGAGGTTGTAGAGGAAGATGATGTTCAGGACGATCCAGCCGATCGGCAGCAGGCCGTAGGCGGCACCGTACAGCGCCGTCTTGCCGGCCATCGCCGCCGGCATGCCGAAGGCCGCCACCGCCGCGACCAGCGCCACCACGAGGCCAAGAAGGGCCGCCTTGTGCGCCTTCATGTGGAAGATGCCGAGTCCGCCCAGCATCACCAGGACCGGCAGCGAGGCGATGAACGTCGACAACCACATGTTGTTGAATGGGTCGTATACCTGTGACCAGGCCATGTGTTTCCTCCAAATGGATCCGCGGCGGCACACCCCTGGATGCCGTCTCTAGCGCGGGGTCCGGCAATTCTGTTGTCCGCCGGTTGCCCTTATGGTCGGTGTGTGCACCAAAGCTCGGCAGCACGGATAATCAATCTGACAATGCGGTGCAATGGTAAAATTATTTGACCATCCCCATGTGCGTGGACAGCCCACCGGGTGGATGGTAAAAATTTAAGGGAACGCAAGGCGTTGGACGCGGTGGATCAGGCGGAATGAAGGCGGATTCGATCAAGCCGGCGAAGCTGGCCGACACGGTTGCCCAACACCTGGAGCGGCTGATCCTGGAAGGGGCCCTGCGCCCGGGGGAGCGGCTGCTGGCCGAGCGCGAGCTGGCCGCCAAGCTGGACATCTCGCGCCCCAGCCTGCGCGACGCGCTGGCCAAGCTGGCGGAGCGCGGCCTGCTGGTGGCCGACCCGCACGGCGCCACCTATGTGGCGGAGAGCCTGGGCGCCACCTTCCGCGACCCGCTGGTGCAGCTGCTGCGCGAGAACCCGGAAGCAACCTTCGATTACCTGGAGTTCCGCAGCACGGTGGAAGGCTCGGCCGCCTACTACGCCGCCAGTCGCGCCACCCAGGTGGACCGCGACGCCATCCGCGAGGCGTACGAGCGCATGGAGGCCTCGCACGGCAAGGACGATTCCAGCGAGGAGGCGGACGCCGACGCCGACTTCCACCTGGCGATCTACGAGGCGACGCACAACGTCGTCCTGCTGCACATCATGCGCAGCCTGTCCGACCTGCTGCGCAACGACATCTTCTACAACCGCGCCAAGCTGTACGAGCGCAAGGGCGTGCGCGACCTGCTGATCGACCAGCACAAGGCGGTGTACGAAGCGGTGATGGACGGCGACCCGGAGCGGGCGCGCGACGCCGCCTCCCACCACATCACCTACATCAACAGCGCGCTCCAGGAGATTCGCAACGCCGAGGCGCGGCTGGAGGTGTCGCTGCGCCGCATGGGGCGCGCCGACCTCGTCGACCTCGGCGGCCGCAAGCGCAAGAACGCCGGGTAGGCCCGTCGGCGAGGGCGTGATGCCGGCGGCCAACGCGCGTCTGACCGTGGCGGCGCTCGCCATCCGGCTGGCGGAGCATCCGCGCAAGGAAACTCACCGCGCGGGGACGCCCATGCCGCTGCCGCTTCCCCCGGACCCCGACGGTGTCCCCATGGAGCGGTCGCGCATGGCCCTGGGCGACACGCCGTACCAGCGGCGGAACGCCCGGCTGAAGGCGCTGACCTCCGAATAGCCCAGGAGGAAGCCTATGTCGGTGATCGGCACGTGCGGCTGGCGGATGTAGACCGCCGCCAGATCCCGCCGCACCTGCTCCACCACGTCGGAGAAGACCAGCCCCTCCTCACCCAGCCGGCGCTGCAGCGTCCAGCGGGCGGTGCCCAGCGCCCCGGCCACGTCCTCGATGTAGGGGTAGCCCTCGGGCAGGCAGGCCCGGATCTCCGCCTTCAGGCGGTCGAGGAGCCCCGGATTGCCCGTGCCGCGGGCAATGCCCACCAGCGTGCCGCTGAGCGTCGCGAGGCGCGCGAGATCGCCCGCCGGCATCCGCCGGTCCAGGTCCCGGTCGCGCAGGACCAGCGCGTTGGTCCGCTGCCCGAAATGGACCGGCGCGTCGAAGACCGCCTCGTGCTGGCGCCACGCTTCGGGGCGGGGGTGTTCGAAGTGCACCTCCTCCGGCATCCAGGCCGGCCCCAGGCAGGCGCGGACCACGTTGGCGAACATGCCCATGGTCAGCTCCGCGTCCTGCCGACGCTCCACCACGCGGCCGTCGAGGATGCGGTATTCCAGCCGCAGCAGGCCGCCGTCGCGGCGGAAGCGCGTCTCGGTCGCCTGCTGGTGGAAGGGGAACAGCCGTGCAAGGTTGTCCAGTGCGGCGCCCAGCGTGGGGGAGGCCAGCGCGACGGCCCCGATCAGGCCCAGCATCTCCGGCTGGAACTGCTGGCCGTAGAGCAGGCCGAAGTTGTCGTTGCCGGTGTCGCGGGCGGCGACCTCCATCATCGCCACGTAGGCGCCAAGGTCGAGCGCCAGCGTCGGCCGCTCCAGCGCGCGCTCGTCGATGCCCGCGCGCAGCATGACCCGGTGGGAGCGTCCCCCCTGGCGTTCGATGAAGTCGGTGATGCCGCAGGCGGCGGCCGCCAGGATGTTGTGTTGCACAGCCGGCGTGCAGCCGCCGGGATTCTGCTGAGGAAATGATCGGCGCAGCGTCATGATACCGCCCTTTCCCTGACACGCCCGCGGATTCAGCAAACCGCGTGCCGTGTCGGGGAAAGGACTCGCCGGATTTCAACAAAAGTTCAATTGGCCAATAGTTCTGGTGAGCCGCCATTCCGGGGGTGGCGGCCCATCCCATCCACTCCGCCCACTCAGTCGGTCATGGTCCGCGCCTCGACCTGCGCCAGGTTCAGGAGCGGGTCGGTCTCGCCGTTGCTGCGCATGTCGGCGGTGAAGCGGTAGAACAGCCACGCCGTCGCCATCAGCGCCACGAACAGGCCGAAGACCAGCGCGTTGAAGTAGATCATCGTCGCCAGCGCCACCAGCGCCAGCCCCAGCGCCACGCCCGGGAACAGGGGGTAGAAGGGGGCGCGGTACGGCCGTTCCAGCGCCGGTTCTATGGCGCGCAGGCGGAACAGGCTGGCCATGCTCATGATGTACATGACGATGGCGCCGAACACCGACATGGTCACGATGTTGGCGGTCAGCGGCAGGCCGCCGATGGTGACCAGCTCATCGGAATAGATCGCCACGATGCCCACCACGCCGCCGGCCAGCGTGGCCCAGTGCGGGGTGCGCCGCGTCGGGTGCAGCTGCGCGAACACCGGGGGCAGGAAACCGGCGCGCGACAGCGCGAAGATCTGCCGCGAATAGCCCATGATGATGCCGTGGAAGGACGCGATCAGGCCGAACAGGCCGATCCACACCAGCATGTGCAGCCAGCCGCTGGACTCGCCCACCACCGCCTTCATGGCCTGCGGCAGCGGGTCGTTGATGTTGGACAGCTGCGTCCAGTCGCCCACGCCGCCCGCGAAGATCATGGTGCCGAAGGCGAGCGCCACCAGCGTGAGGATGCCGCCGATGTAGGCGCGCGGCACGGTGCGCTGTGGGTCGCGGGTTTCCTCCGCCGCCATGGCCGCCCCCTCGATCGCCAGGAAGAACCAGATGGCGAAGGGAATGGCCGCCAGGATGCCGCCCAGCGCCCCCAGCGACAGGCTGTCGGAACCGGCCCAGCCGTTGGCCGTGAAGTTCGACCAGGAGAAGCCGGGCGAGACGACGCCCATGAACACCACCAGCTCGAAGATCGCCAGCACCGTGACGAACAGCTCGAACGTGGCGGCGATGGACACGCCGGCGATGTTCAGCCCCATGAACACCACATAGGCGCCCACCGCCACCAGCTTGGGATCCAGCGCCGGGAACTGCACGTTGAGGTAGGCGCCGATCGCCAGCGCGATGGCCGGGGGCGCGAACAGGAACTCGATCAGCGTGGCGAAGCCGGCGACGAACCCGCCGTTCGGCCCAAAGGCGCGGAAGCTGTAGGCGAACGGGCCGCCGGCATGCGGGATCGCGGTGGTCAGCTCGGTGAAGCTGAAGATGAAGGTGGTGTACATCGCCGCGATCAGCACCGTGGTGACCAGGAACCCCAGCGTTCCCGCCGCCGCCCAGCCGTAGCTCCAGCCGAAGTACTCGCCGGAAATGACCAGCCCGACGGCGATGCCCCACAGGTGCAGGCCGCTCAGGCTCCGTTTCAGTTCGGGTTTCGCGCTCTCCGTCATGCCCTGTACCCTCCTGTTCTTGCGTTATGATTGGTCGATGCTTTGCGGCCCGGCCGCTGGGCCCGGCAGAACCGGGGCGTCTTCCTTGAGCGCCACCCCGGTCAGTTTCAGCCGCGCCGCCTCGCCCGCGAGCCAGCACAGCTTGTCCGCCGCCGCGCCGATGGGCAGGCCGGCGGCGTGGATGTTGGAGATGCAGTTGCGCCGGGAATCCGGGCAGCCCGGCTCCGGCGCCCAGGTCAGGTAGACGCCCAGCGAGTCCGCCGCCGACAGCCCCGGCCGCTCCCCCACCAGCAGCGCCACCAGCTTGGCGCCCAGCAACGCCCCCACCTCGTCGCCCAGCGCCACGCGCGCCTGGGCCCCCAGCACCACCGGCGCCGCCGACCAGCCGGCGAGGCGCGCCAGGCAGGCGTGCACCAGCGGGGCCGCGTGCGCCTGGACGGCGGCGGCCGACAGGCCGTCGGCGATGACGAAGGCGATGTCCCACGCGCCCGCCGGCAGCGCCGCCCGGCTGGCGTCGTCCAGCCGGCGGCCGAGGTCCGGCCGGCGCAGGTAGGTGGCGCGGTCGGGGGCCGCGCTGTGCACGCGGATGGTCGGGTGCGGGGCGAGGTCGGCGGCCAGCCGGTCGAAATCCACGGCGCCATGCACCGCGTCGCGGGCGCGGGCGTGGGCGAGCTGGAAGTCCAGCAGCGCCTTGGTCGGCAGGCCGTCGCCGCTGCGTCCCAGCCCGATGCGCGCACGGGTGACGGTGCGGAAGCGCTGCCAGGGATCGGTCTCCGGGCGGTCGGCCATCAGGTGATCCTCCCGATGAGGGCCTGCGCCGTGCCGCCGTGCGGGCCGTGGGGCGACAGGCGCCGCTGCGCGTCCAGCCAGCCGGCCTTGTCCAGCCACGCCTCGAACTCCGGCGCCGGGGGGCGGTTCAGCAGGTGCCGCAGGCCGAGAACGTCGTGGTACGACAGGCTCTGGTAGTTCAGCATGACGTCGTCGGCGCCGGGCACCGCGATCAGGAAGTTGACCCCGGCGGTGGCGAGCAGCGTCATCAGGACGTCCATGTCGTCCTGGTCGGCCTCGGCGTGGTTGGTGTAGCAGACGTCGCAGCCCATCGGCACGCCCAGCAGCTTGGCGCAGAAATGGTCCTCCAGCCCGGCGCGGGTGATCTGCTTGGCGTCGTACAGGTATTCGGGGCCGATGAAGCCCACCACCGTGTTGACCAGCAGCGGCTCGAACGCCCGCGCCACCGCGTAGGCGCGCGCCTCCACCGTCTGCTGGTCGATGCCAAAATGCGCGTCGGCGGACAGCGCCGAGCCCTGGCCGGTCTCGAAGTACATGACGTTGTTACCGACCGTGCCGCGCTTCAGCGCCAGCGCGGCGTCCCGCGCCTCGCGCAGCAGCGCCAGCGAGACGCCGAAGCCCTGGTTGGCCTTCTCCGTGCCGGCGATCGACTGGAACACCAGGTCGACCGGCGCCCCGCGCTCGATGGCCCGCAGCGTCGTGGTGACGTGCGCCAGCACGCAGGACTGCACCGGGATGTCGAGGCGCTGGCGCAGCGTGTCCAGCATCTCCAGCAGCGTGATGCAGGCCGGCACGTTGTCGGTGGCCGGGTTGACGCCGATCACCGCGTCGCCGATGCCGTACAGCAGGCCGTCCAGGGCGGCGGCGGCGATGCCGGTGGGGTCGTCGGTGGGGTGGTTGGGCTGCAGCCGGCTGGACAGCCGCCCCGGCAGCCCGACCGTGGTGCGGAATCCGGTGACGACCGAGCACTTGGCCGCCACCGTCACCAGATCGTGGTTGCGCATGATCTTCGACACCGCCGCCGCCATCTCCGGCGTCAGGCCGGGGGCGAGTGCGGCGAGTGCGGCGGTGTCCGCCTCGTAGGACAGCAGCCACTCGCGGAACGCGCCTACGGTCATCGACGCAACGGGCGCGAAGGCCGCGGCGTCGTGGCCGTCGAGGATCAGGCGCGTGACCTCGTCGTCCTCATAGGGGACCAGCGCTTCGTTCAGGAAGGTGGCGAGCGGCAGGTCGGCCAGGACCATGCGCGCCGCCACCCGGCGCTCGTCGCTGTCGGCCGCGATCCCGGCCAGCTCGTCGCCCGACCGGCGCGGCGACGCGCAGGCCATGACCGCCTTCAGATCATCGAAACGGTGCCGCTGCCGTCCGAGCGTGTGCGCGTATTCCGGCATGCCAAGACCCATGTCCCGCCGTGTGAGGAAGGCATGGTGACACGGGTTGCGCCGAAGGCAGTTGACATTGCGACACAGGCCGCCGCGGCCGGGCCGGGCGTCAGCGTGGCCGTGACCGGCCCTTGCCCGACGGTGCGGCCGGCCGGCCGGCGCGCGTGCCGGCCAGGGCGGACTTCACCTTGGCGAGGTGGCGCCGGGCGGCGGCGCCGATCCGCAGCGCGGTCCCCGTGGACAGCACGTCGATGATGGCGAGGTGGATGAGGCGCGACGCCATCGGCGTGTAGATTTCCGCGTCCTCCACCGGATCGGTGCCGATCGCCACGGTGGCGATTGCCGCCAGCGGCGATCCCGGCGCCGTGATGGCGATCACCGGCACGCCCTGGGCGCGGGCCGCCTGGGCGAGTTCGATCAGCGCCAGCGTGCGGCCGGTGTTCGACACCGCCAGCAGGATGCCCTGCTGGCTGCCCAGGTTGACGGCCAGCATCTGCACGATCATGGGGTCGGCGCTCGCCTGCGCCGCCATGCCCAGGCGCAGGAACTTGTGCGCCGCGTCCGCCGCCACGACCGCCGACGCCCCCATTCCGATGCACAGGATGCTCGACGCGTCGGCCAGCAGGTCGACGGCCCGCGCGATGGCGCCGGCGTCCAGCGTCCCCGCCGCGTCGTTCAGCGCCGCCGCCGCCGATGAAAAGATTTTTCGCGCGACCGCCGGCAGGTCGTCGTCCGGCGCCACGTCCTGGCTGACGAACGGCGTGCCGCCGCGCGCCTGGCATTCGGCAAGGCGCAGCTTGAAGTCGGGAAAGCCGCCGCAGCCCACGCTGCGGCAGAAGCGGACCACGGTCGCCTCGCTGACCATCGCCGTCTGGGCCAGCGCGGTGATGCTCTGCCCAAGGACCTTCTGCGGATCGGTCAGCACCATCTCCGCCACCTGCCGCTCCGAACGCTTCAGCTCCGGCAGGCGCTGGCGGATGTGATCGACGATGTTGAGGGGCGTGATGAGCATGGGTGCGGTCCATCCGTCGCGGTGACAGCGCCTGGGGCCGGGCCTGGGGGCCGGGCTGGGAGCCGGGCGACGTCCGGGCACATCCTCCGGCCTCCCGCCGAGGCTTGGCAAGCCTGCCGCCTGATATGGCGATAATTTTCATTTCTGGCAAGGAATTGTGCGCTGCAGCAGCGCTATATGAAAAAAATTTTCTTCACAGCCCGATGCTGTTCGGGTATCGTCCCCGTCCACAAGGTCTCGGCAGAAGACCGCCCGGAGGAGTCCTGGAGGAGTGCGCGCGCAGGCGCGGACCACCGGTTACGCCGTTTTCTCTTCCGCGCCATTCGTCTGCCGGGCCGCCCCCGTGGAGCCGCCCGATGCCCGAATCGCTCAACGACGTCGTCCGCCGGGTGACCGGGCGGATCGCCGCGCGCAGCCGCGACAGCCGTGCGGCCTACCTCGGGCGCCTGGAGGCCGCCGCCGGACGGCCACGGCGGCACCGGCTGGGCTGCGCCAACCAGGCGCACGCCTTCGCCGCCTGCCCGGCGGTCGACAAGGCGGACCTGCGCGGCGGCGACGCGCCGGCCATCGCCATCGTCACCGCCTACAACGACATGCTGTCGGCCCATCAGCCGTACGAATCCTACCCGGGCGCCATCAAACAGGCGGTGCGCGCGGCCGGCGGCGTCGCCCAGGTGGCCGGCGGCGTGCCGGCCATGTGCGACGGCGTCACCCAGGGCCACGCGGGGATGGAGCTGTCGCTGTTCAGCCGCGACGTGATCGCCATGGCCACCGCCGTGGCGCTGTCGCACGATGCCTTCGACGGTGTCCTGTGCCTGGGCGTGTGCGACAAGATCGTGCCGGGGCTGCTGATCGGCGCCTTGTCCTTCGGCCATTTGCCGGCCGTCTTCGTGCCGGCCGGCCCCATGCCGTCCGGCTTGTCGAACCCCGAGAAGAGCCGCGTGCGCCAGCTGTTCGCCGAGGGGAAGGTGGATCGCGCGGCCATGCTGGACGCGGAGGCCGCCGCTTACCACGCGCCCGGCACCTGCACCTTCTACGGCACCGCCAACACCAACCAGATGCTGATGGAGGTCATGGGCCTGCACCTGCCCGGGGCCAGCTTCGTCCCGCCCGGCACGCCGCTGCGCGCCGCGCTGACCGAGGCGGCGGCGAAGCGTGTGGTGGCGATGACCGCGCAGGGCACGCGGCACACGCCGCTGGGCCTTCAGGTGGACGAGCGTGCGGTGGTCAACGGCATCGTCGGCCTGCTGGCGACCGGCGGCTCCACCAACCACACGCTGCACATCCCTGCCATCGCCGCGACCGCCGGCATCCGGGTGACGTGGGAGGATTTCGCCGACCTGTCGGCGGTGGTGCCGCTGCTGGCCCGCGTCTACCCCAACGGCAGCGCCGACGTGAACCGCTTCCACGCGGCCGGCGGCATGCCCTTCCTGATCGGCGAGCTGCTGGACGCCGGGCTGCTGCACGCCGACGTGCGCACGGCCTGGGGCGGGCTGGAGTCCTACCGCCGCATGCCGGTGCTGGAAGACGGCGCGCTGGCCTGGGCCGAACCGCAGACGGAGAGTGGCGACCCGGCGGTGCTGGCCCCTGCCGCCCGGCCGTTCGCGCCGGACGGCGGGCTGCGCGTGCTGTCCGGCAACCTGGGGCGCGCGGTGGTCAAGGTCTCGGCGGTGGCACCCGAGCATCGCGTGGTCGAGGCGCCGGCCCGCGTCTTCGACGACCAGGACGGCGTGCGGCAGGCCTTCGCCCGCGGCGAGCTGGACCGCGACGTGGTCGTGGTGGTCCGCTTCCAGGGGCCGCAGGCCAACGGCATGCCGGAGCTGCACAAGCTGATCCCGCCGCTGGGCGTGCTGCTGGACCGCGGGCACCGGGTGGCGCTGGTCACCGACGGGCGCCTGTCGGGGGCCTCGGGCAAGGTGCCCGCCGCCCTGCACGTGACGCCGGAGGCGGCGGCCGGCGGCCTGCTGGCTCTTCTGCGCGACGGCGACGTCGTGCGCGCGGACGCCGAGTCCGGCACGCTGGAGGCGCTAGTGGACGCCGCCGAATGGCGGCGGCGCCAGGACGGTGCCGCCGAATATTCCGCCCCGGAGGCAATGGGCTGCGGGCGCGAGCTGTTCTCCGTTTTCCGACGCGCGGTCGGGGGTGCCGAAAGCGGCGCCTCCATCTTCAGCTGACGTGAAGGGGTCGTTCATGGATCGCAAACGTTCTTCCCTTGCGGCCATCCTCGGCCGCGCGCCGGTGGTCCCGGTGATCGTCCTCGACGACGCGGACGCCGCCGTGCCGCTGGCCCGCGCCCTGGTGGCCGGCGGCCTGCCGGTGCTGGAGGTCACGCTGCGCACACCGGTGGCGCGCGAGTGCGTGCGCCGCATCCGCGCCGAGGTGCCGGAGGCCCTGGTGGGCGTCGGCACCGTCCTGACCGCCGAGCAGTTGCGCGAGGCGGAGGCCGATGGTGCGGCCTTCGCCGTCAGCCCCGGCGCCACGCAGCATCTGTTCGACGCGGCTGACGAAAGCGCGGTGCCCCTGCTGCCCGGCGTCGCCACGGTGAGCGAAGCTATGGTGGCGGCCGAGCGGGGCCATGCGTTCCTGAAGTTCTTCCCGGCCGAGGCGGCCGGCGGCACGGCGGCGCTGCGCGCCTTCGCATCGCCGCTGCCGCACCTGCGCTTCTGCCCGACCGGCGGCATCGGCGCCGACAAGGCGGCGGAGTACCTGCGCCTGCCCAACGTGGTGTGCGTCGGCGGCTCCTGGCTGGCGCCCGCGGCGGCGGTGAAGGCCGGCGACTGGGACACCATCCGCCGCGCCGCCCAGGCGGCCGCGGCCCTGCGCGAAGGAGCGCCGTCATGAGCGGCAAACCCATTGTGGTCGTGATGGGCGTGTGCGGCTGCGGCAAGTCGCTGATCGGCCGCCTGCTGGCCGAGCGGCTGGGCGTGGCCTACGTCGAGGGGGACGAGCACCACCCGCCCGCCAACATCGCCAAGATGTCCGCCGGCACCCCGCTGACCGACGAGGACCGCTGGGGCTGGCTGGGCACGCTGGGCGGCTTCATCGCCGACGCCGACCGGCGCGGGGAAGGGCTGGTGCTGTCCTGCTCGGCCCTCAAGCGCCGCTACCGCGACCGGCTGCGCGGAGACCAACTGGGCGTTGATGGCCGGCGCGTCGCCTTCCTGCACCTGCACGGTGACAAGGCGCTGATCACCGAACGCATGCGCGCCCGCTCCGCGCACTTCATGCCGGCCAGCCTGATCGACAGCCAGTTCGCCGCGCTGGAGCCGCCGGGGGCGGACGAGGCGGCGCTGACCATCGACGTCGCCCGCACCCCCGACGCGATCGTCGCCGAATTCCTGGATCGCCTGCCCGACCTGCTGCCCGGCCAGCTGTCCGGGAAGGGGCCGACGCCACCCATGCCCGCGGAGAATCCGGCATGAAACGCTTCATTGACGGCCTGGAGAAGGTCACCGAATGGGTCATGGCGCTGATGCTCGCCGTGATGGTGGCCCTGGTCTTCGGCAACGTGGTGCTTCGATACATGTTCAACAGCGGCATCGTCGCGGCGGAGGAGATCGCCCGGCTGATGTTCGTCTGGCTGGTCTTCCTGGGCGCCACGCTGGCGCTGCGCCACCAGCAGCACCTGGGGCTGGAGCTGGTGCAGGTGCGGCTGCCGCCGAAGGTGCGCCGGGCCTGCGCGGTGGTCAGCCACCTGTTGATGCTCTACGCGCTGTGGCTCTTCGTCGAGGGCAGCTGGATCCAGCTGCTGATCGGCATGGAGACCTATTCGACCGTGCTGCGCTTTCCCATGGCGTTCTACGCCGCCGCCGGCTTCTTCCCGGCGCTGGCCATGGGCTGCGTCGTGCTGACCAACCTGTGGAAGATCCTGTCCGGCGAGCCCGGCGCCCGCGTCCCCGGCGATGACCCGGAGAAGCTGCCGGTCGCCCAGGGCATCGACGCCCAAGCCCTGCTGACGAGGCCGCGGCCATGACCCTCACCATCTTCCTTTCCTCGCTGTTCGGGCTGATGGTCCTGGGCATGCCCATCGCCTTCGCGCTGATGCTCACGGGTGTCGCGCTGATGGTGCACCTGGACTTCTTCGACGCCCAGCTCGTCGCCCAGAACATGCTGAGCGGCGCCGACAACTACCCGCTGATGGCGGTGCCGTTCTTCATCCTGGCGGGTGAGCTGATGAACGCCGGCGGCATCTCCCAGCGCATCATCAACCTGGCGGTCAGCCTCGTGGGCCACATCCGCGGCGGCCTGGGCTTCGTCACCATCGGCGCGTCCGTGCTGCTGGCCAGCCTGTCCGGCTCGGCCATCGCCGACACCGCCGCGCTGGCGACGCTGCTGATCCCGATGATGCGCGACCACGGCTACCCGGTGCCGCGCTCGGCCGGGCTGATCGCGTCGGGCGGCATCATCGCGCCGATCATCCCGCCGTCCATGCCCTTCATCATCTTCGGCGTCACCACCAACACCTCGATCAGCGGGCTGTTCATGGCCGGCATCGTGCCGGGCCTGCTGATGGGCCTGGGGCTGGTGTTCGCGTGGATGTTCGTGGTGCGCGACATGAACGTCACGCTGCAGCCGCGCGCCAGCGGGCGCCAGCGGGTCAAGGCGGTGATCGACGGCGTGTGGGCGCTGCTGCTGCCCATCATCATCCTGGGCGGCCTGCGCGGCGGCCTGTTCACGCCGACGGAGGCCGCGGTGGTCGCCGCCGTCTACTCGCTGGTGGTGGCGATCTTCGTCTACCGCCAGGTGAAGCTGCCGGACCTCGTGCCGCTGCTGGTCAAGGCGTCGCGCACCACCGCCACGGTGATGTTCCTGTGCGCCGCCGCACTGGTGTCCTCCTACATGGTGACGCTGGCCGACCTGCCGCAGCAGATGAACGAGTTGCTGCACCCGCTGCTGGACCAGCCGAAGCTGCTGATGGCGGCCATCGCGCTCTTGCTGCTGGCGGTGGGCACTGTGATGGACCTGACGCCGACCATCCTGGTGCTGGGCCCGGTGCTGACGCCGCTGGCGGCGGCGGCCGGCATCGATCCGACGTATTTCGGCGTGATGTTCGTGCTGATCGGCACGCTGGGCCTGATCCATCCGCCGGTGTGCACGGTGCTGAACGTGGTGTGCGGTGTCGCCCGCATCTCGCTGGAAAGCGCCACGCGCGGCATCTGGCCGTTCCTGCTGACCTACATGGTCCTGATCGCCCTCTTCATCGCCGTGCCGGAGATCATCACCGTGCCGGCCCACCTCGTCCGCTGACCACAAGAACCCCCAGGGAGTTTCCCCCCATGAAGCTCGTGCGCACCCTTCTCCTGGCGGCCGGCCTCGCCACCGCGCTGGTCTCCGCCGCAGCCGCGCAGGACGTCAAGCCGCGCCTGATCCGCTTCGGCTACGGCCTGTCGGAAAGCTCCAACCAGGGCCGGGCGGTGAAGTTCTTCGCCGAGGAGCTGTCCAAGCGCTCCGGCGGCAAGCTGAAGATGAAGGGCTTCGGCGACGCCAGCCTGGGCAACGACATCCAGATGCAGAACGCGCTGATCGGCGGCGCGCAGGAGATGATGGTCGGCTCCACCGCCACGCTGGTCGGCATCGTCAAGGACTTCGCCGTCTACGACCTGCCGTTCCTGTTCAACAACGAGCAGGAGGCCGATGCCGTGCTGGACGGCCCGTTCGGGCAGAAGCTGATCAACAAGCTGGAGGAGAGGGGGCTGGTCGGGCTGGTCTACTGGGAGAACGGCTTCCGCAACCTGACCAACTCCAAGCGCCCCGTGACCAAGGCCGAGGACCTGGGCGGCATCAAGCTGCGCGTCATGCAGAACCCGGTCTACATCGACATGTTCAACCGCTTCGGCGCCAACGCGGTGCCGCTGGCCTTCTCGGAGCTGTTCACGGCGCTGGAGACCGGCACGGTGGACGGCCAGGAGAACCCGGTCACCACCATCCAGTCCTCCAAGTTCTACGAGGTGCAGAAGTACCTGACGATCTCCAAGCACGTCTACAGCCCGTGGATCGTGCTGGCCTCCAAGCGCTGGTTCGACGGCCTGTCCAACGACGAGCGCACGATCATCCGCGAGGCCGCCGCCGCCGCCCGCGACTTCGAGCGCAAGGACAGCCGCGAGGCGTCGCTGAAGTCGGTCGGCTTCCTCAAGGAAAAGGGCATGCAGATCAACGAACTGAGCGACGCCGAGCTGAACCGCATGCGCGAGATGGTAAAGCCGGCCTTCGAGAAGTACGCCGCCGAGGGCGGTGCGGAGCAGCTGAAGGAGCTGCAGGCGGAGATCGCCAAGGTGCGCAAGTAACCGCACCCTTTCGACACAGGGCTCCTGGTGACGGCGCTGGTGCGGACTTCCCCTCCCGCCTGATCCCACTCGGGCCGCGGCACCCCCGCCGCGGCCCGTTTTTTGTCCTTCGTTCACCCTCCCCGCGGCCGGGCGGTTGTGGCCGCGAAGAACAGCGTGCCCAGGCGCGACAGGATGCGGCTGCGGATCTTCACGGCGGCGTTGCCGTCGATGGCCGACGCTCCCTCCGCCTCCAGGGCGGCCATCTGGTTGCGGGTCATCAGTTCGCCCACACGGTCCATCAGTTCCGGATGGGATTCCAGGACGGGCGAGACGTCGTCGCGCGCCAGCGAGAACAGCACGGCCCGCCCGATGGCGGTGACCGTGGTCAGGCGCCGCTCGCCCTCCAGCAGGGCCTCGATGCCGACCAGGGCGCCCGGCCCGAAGCGCTCGACCTCCTGCTCCGTGCCGGGTCCCCGGTGCCGGGCGACCAGCACGCCGGCCGCGACGAGGAACAGGGCGTCGGCCGGGTCCCCCTCGTGGAACAGCGTTGTGCCGGGTCCCACGCTCCGCCGCCGCGCCGCCGCCGCCAGCTGCTCGCGCTCGCGGGCCGGCAGGGTGGCGAAGGGCTCCGCATCGGCCAGCAGCGCGTCGGCCGGGATCTCCAGCACCGGCGGCATCGGCTGTTGGAGCGGCGGAAGGCCGCCGGACGGGGCGGCGGTGATCATCGGGATCCCGGCGCGCTGGAAGATGCGGTGGATGCTCAGCAGCACGGCCTGTTCCTGCGAGCCGGCCTTGCTGCGGTCCACGCAGTCGAAGCGCAGGGAGAAGCGCGCGCCCACGCCGTCCACCCCGGTGTAGGTGACGCCGGTCACACCCAGGTTGCGGCGCCCGTCCACCGGGCGGGTGAGGCGCAGCGCGTCCAGCAGCAGTTCGGTCACCCGCGCGGGGTCGATGTCGGCGGGGGCGTACTGCGTGCGCTCGATGAGGAAGTGCTTTTCCGGGTAGGAGAAGTTTTCCAGCCGTGCCCCGGTGACCACCGAGTTGGGGATGTTCAGGATGGTGTTGGCGAAGGTGCGCACCTTGGTGGCGCGCCACGAGATGTCCACCACCTGGGCGACCGGGTTGTCGCCGATCCGGATCCAGTCGCCCGGCCGGATCGGCCGCTCGATGTTGAGCGCGATGCCGGAGAACACGTTCGACAGGTTGCTCTGCACCGCCAGGCCGACGATCATCGCCACCAGGCCGGAGCCGGCCATCAGCCCGGTCACGTCGCGCTCGAAGACGTTGCTGACGATGACGAACAGCGTCAGCACCACCACCACGCCGGTGACGAAGGTCTTAATGACGCGCGGCACCGGACGGCCGGTCGCCGCCTCCAGCGGCGTCCACACCAGCTTCCCCGTCGCGGCGAGCAGCAGGCTGCCCGACGCCACCCACCACAGCAGGTCGAAGAAGCGGATCACCCCGCCGATCATGCGCTCCTGCCCGAGGTCGGCCAGCAGCCGCATGGCCGCGCACTCGCCGGTCAGCAGCAGCCCGCCGGTGGCGGCGGCCAACAGGAGAAGCACGGTGCGCGGCCGGCGGGCCGCCCACGGCGTGTCGCTCGCCCACAGCAGCAGGGCGAAGACCAGCGCCAGCGCCAGCGCGCCCGCCTCGGCCTCCGGGGTCAGCCATTGCCGGCGCAGGCTGGGGTTGGTGGGGCCAAGCTCCACGCCGAGCGCCACGCCGGGGGCGCTGACCACCGGGACGGCGCCGGTGGTCAGCGCCGGGTCGCCCAGGCTGGAGCGCTCCAGCGTGTCGGCGTACAGCGTGGCCTCCGTCATGGAGAAGCCGGCCGGCAGCACGGCCGTGCGCGACAGGAGCCGCACCAGCGGCGCGCCGGACAGCGCCGGCAAGGCCGTGGAATCCGGCACGTAGATCAACTGGTTCTGCGACAGCGAGCGGTGGTGGAAGGCGATCGGCACGCCGATGCGGCCCTGCGCCGCGCGCGCGCCGTCGCCGGCGATCTGGAAACGCCCGCTGACGCGGAAGCGGCGGTATTCGATGCCGTCCACCGACGAGGATTTCACCGGATCGCCCAGCACGATGGGCTTGACCGCGCCCAGGAAGCCGATGTCCGTCACCGGGACGTCGCCCTGGAAGCGGAACCACAGGTCGAAGTCCACGTCGATCTGGTCGGGGTTGTCGGCGACACGCTCGATCCGGCGCGGCGACAGGCCGCTGTAGACGACGGGGACGCGGCTCAGCGCGTCGTTGTGGACGTTGTGATGCAACTGCATCAGCGAGGACATCAGCAGGTTGGAGAACTGGCCGATGGTCACCGGCTTCATGGCGTTGCCCTGGGCATCGAACCAGGTGACGCCGGTGGCGCCGGGAACGCCCATGCCGGGGCTGCGCATCAGGGCGAGCTGGTCGCGGATGGCCCGGCGCGGTTCGGCCGGCATCTCCGCCCCGAAGCCGGCGCGGTGCATGGCCTCCACCAGCACCTTGGCGGCGTCGTAGGCGTAGGGCGCGCTCCAGCTCTCCATGCCGCCCAGCTTCGCGGTCATCCGTTTGATGAGCTGCCGCGCCTCGACGTTGGCGGTGTCGGCGAGGAACGGCGCCGAGACGAACAGGCCGTTGGTGTAGAAGCCGGGCGAGGTCTGCTCGCGCGGCATGCGGGAGAAGGCGTTGGCCAGTTCGATGGTGCCCAGCGGGTCGGGCCCGAGGATGCGCAGCTTGATGCCAGCGTCGCGGATCGCCTTGATGATGGGAACGGCCGTTCGCTGGAAGGACAGCAGCAGCACGACGGTGTCGGGCGGCAGCGCCGCCAGTTCGCGGGTCAGCACGTCCAGGCGCGCGGCGGCGTCGTCGGCCTGGGGGTCGCCGGTCCAGTCCGCCAGGATGGGCAGGTTGAGCTGGCCGGCCTCGCGGCGGACCACCCCGCCCATGCGGTCGGCGTACTTGCTGGGCGCGCGCACCACGGCGATGCCGGAGGCCCCCAGGATGTCGCGGGCGTAATAGGTGAGGAACTCGCCCTCGCGGTCGTCGGAGAAGATGGTGCGGAAGTACCAGGGGTTGCCGTCGGTCACGTCGGGGGCGGTGGAGCGCGGCGTGATGGCGGGGACGCCCGCCTGGGCGTAGATCGGGCCGGCCGCCAGCGATCCGGTGGAGGAGCTGTGGCCGATGACCGCGACGATGCGCGGGTCGGCGGCGATCTGCTGCGCCACGGCGCGGGCGCGGTCGGCGTTGTTGTCGTCGTCGAAGGTGACCAGTTCCACCTTCCGTCCGCCGATGCCGCCCGCGGCGTTGACCTGATCGATGAGGTCGGCCGCGGCGGTCGCCATTTCGCTGGTGTTGCGGCTGGTGGCGCCCGCCTGCCTGCCGACATAGGCGATCTGCACGCTGCCCTGGAAGGTCGGTTCGCGGGTGTTGTGCTGGGCCACCAGCCGCGCGGCCACATCGCCCACGAACAACAGCAGCACCAAGGCGATGAGGAACCGCTTCATCGGGTAAGCTCCCTTGCGTCGAACGGGCAGCTATACCCTCCAAGGTCCTAAGAATACCTTGTTCCCGGAGGCGCCCCACCCGTTGAAGGGAGCCCGCCGCGCGGCCGCGGCTCAAGATCGGGCATTGCAAGCATCAGGGATGCCGATATAGGATGAGCATGAAAATAATTATCATTCTCATAACGACGTCCGGACTTGCAGCGACGTCCGGACTTACAGCGACGGCCAGACACGCGGGTGCGCAGGGGACATCATGCCAACGGATCAACTTGCGCTTGAGGATGATCCCCTCACTCTTCAACTTGGCCTGCTCTACGGCGAACATCATGGCTGGCTGTACAACTGGCTGCGCCGCAGGCTGGGCTGCGCGCACAATGCGGCGGACGTGGCGCAGGACACCTTCCTGCGCATCCTCGCCTCGCGCGACGCGCTTCTGGGCATCCGCGAACCGCGCGCCTTCCTCACCACCACGGCGAAGCGCCTGCTGGTGGATCGCGCGCGCCGCCAGGTGATCGAGGAGGCCTACTTGGCCGAGCTGGCGCTGGCCGCCGCGACGATGCCGGGCTATCCCTCGCCGGAGGAGGTGCTGGCCGCCGTGCAGGCGCTGGCGCAGATCGGCGCCGCGCTGCAGGCCGTGTCGGCCAGGGCGCGCGAGGCCTTCCTGATGCATTACCTGGACGGCCAGACCCACGGCGCCATCGCCGGCCATCTGGGCGTGTCGACGCGGATGGTGCAGAAGTATCTGGCGCAGTGCCTGCTGCACTGCTGCCGGGCGCGCGACGAGCACCTTTAGGACGGCCGACATGACCATGCGGGCACGGGATACGGCCTCCGACGACGCCATCGCCGAGCAGGCGGCGCGCTGGGTGGTCGCCTTGACGGCCGACGACGCGGCCGCGCGCGAGAAGGCGCGCATCGGCTTCGAACGCTGGCGGCAGGCCGACCGCCGCCACGCCGAGGCGGCCGCGCGCATGGAACATCTGGTCGAGCAGATGCAGCGCATGCGCGCCGACGGGACCACCCGGCCGGCCCGCGCCGCCCTGAGCGCGGCCTTCACCGACGGCAGGCGCGGGCGCGCCCGGCGTATGGGGGCGGCGCTCGCCCTGGTCCTGGCGTTCGGCCTGCCCGGCTGGCTGGCGGTGCAGGCCTATCCGCTGTCCTACCTGACGGCCGCACTGACCGCCGATGCGCGCACGGGCACCGGCGAATGGGCGACCCGGACGCTGGCCGACGACACGCGCCTGACGCTGGGCAGCGGCAGCGCCGTGGACCTGCGCTTCGACGAAAGCCGGCGCACGGTGGAACTGCTGCGCGGCGAGATCCTCGTCGACGTGGCGCCCGACGCCGCCCGGCCGTTCATGGTGGAGACGCCGCATGGCCGCATGCGGGCGCTGGGCACCCGCTTCGCGGTGGTGCGGGAAGCGGACGTCACGGTCCTGACGGTGCTGGAATCCAAGGTCGCCGTCGAGCCGCCGTCATCGCCGGCCGGCCCCATCGTCCAGGCCGGGCAACGCGTGCGGCTGACCGCCGCTGGGCCGGGGCCGGTGACCGCCGTCGACGTGCGCAGCGTCGAGGGAGCCTGGCGCTTCCGCCAGCTGGTCGTGCAGGGCGAGCCGCTGCCGGACGTGCTGGACCGGCTGAGCCGCCACCGCCGCGGCCTCATCCGCTACGACCGTGCCGCGCTGGAGGCCATCAAGGTCTCCGCCGTCCTGCCGCTGGACGATACCGATCGGGCGCTCAGCCTGCTGGCCGCCAGCTTCCCGGCGATCCGGGTGCGCACGCTCACGCCCTGGCTGGTGCTGGTGGACGCGCCCGGCGGCCCGTAGAAGCGGCCCGTAGACGCAACGGCGAAAAAAATTCGCCGGGCCGGTTCGGCTTTTCCGGTCTCGCCCGTCAAGGGGAACGAGACCTTTGACACGGGAAGCCGTCCATCATGCCGTTCAAGCACGTCCGCACCGCCGTCCTGCCCTTTGCCGCAGCGTTGCTGCTGACCACCGCGGGGGTCGTCCCGGCCCGCGCCCAGACGGCGCCGCCCGCCGCCCATTACGACGTCCCGGCCGGGCCGCTGGCCGACGCGCTGAACCACTTCGCGCAGCAATCCGGCACCGCCATCGTCGTGGACGCCGAGAAGGTGAAGGGGCTGCGCTCCCCCGGCCTGAACGGCACCTACGGCGTGGAGGACGGGTTCGATGCGCTGTTGCGCGGCAGCGGATACCGCACCGCCAGGACACCGGCCGGCTACGTGCTGGTGCCGGCCTCTGCCGGTCAGACGGGGGCCGGCCAGACGGGGGCGGGCCAGACGGGTGCTGAAGGGGCGCTGACGCTGCCGGAGGTGACGGTGTCGGCCGGCGCCGCGCACCCGGATGCGCTGCCGCAGGCCTACGCCGGCGGGCAGGTGGCGCGCGGCGGGCGCATCGGCGTGCTCGGCAACCGCGACATCATGGACACCCCGTTCAGCGTCACCAGCTACACCTCGAAGAAGATCGAGGACGACCAGGCGACCACCATCGCCGACGTGGTGGCCGGCGACCCGTCGGTGCGCACCAGCGGCCAGACGGGCGGCATCCTCGACGCCTTCTTCATCCGCGGCTTCCCCGTCGGCGAAGGCAACCTGGGCGAGATCAGCTTCGACGGCGTCTACGGCGTCGCCCCCAACTACCGCGTCTTCGCCGACTACGCCGAGCGGGTCGAGGTGATCAAGGGCCCCACGGCGCTGCTGTCCGGCATGGCGCCCAGCAGCAGCATCGGCGGCGGCATCAACATCGTGCCCAAGCGCGCGCCCGACAGCGACCTGACGCGGCTGACGGCCGAATACGTCGGCGCTTCGCAGTTCGGCGGGCAACTGGACGTGGGCCGGCGCTTCGGCCCCAATGGGGAGTTCGGCGTCCGCTTCAACGGCAGCTACCGCGGCGGCGACACCCCGCTGGACAAGCAGTCGCGCGAGGCGCGCGTCGGCGCGCTGGCCCTCGACTACCGGGGTGAACGGCTGCGCGCCTCCCTCGACCTGCTGGAGCAGAAGGAGGACTTCAACGCGCCGTCGCGCCCGTTCCTGGTCGCGGCGGGCGTGTCCGTGCCCTCGGCCCCCAACGGCCGGCGCAACATCACCCAGTCCTGGGAATGGTCGGAGGTCACCGACCGCGCCGCGCTGCTGCGCGGCGAATACGACCTGACCGACAGCGTGACGGTGTTCGCCAACGCCGGTGGCGGCTGGACCACCGTGGACCGGCTGTTCGGCACGCCGACGATCCTGAACGCGCGCGGCGACACCAGCGTGACGCCGGAGCATTACAAGTTCGAGGTCGATCGCTCGACGCTGGATGCCGGGCTGCGCGCGCGCTTCGACACGGGCATGGTCAGCCACCGCGCGACCGTCCAGGCAAGCCGCTACCACGACACGCTGTCGCGCGGATTGACCGGCGGGCGGGCGGTGCTGTCGAACATCTATGCGCCGGCCGACCGTACCGCCCAGGCGGTGGCGGCGCCGGGCCGCGTGCCGAAGATCTCGGAAACCGACCTGACCGGCTTCGCCCTGACCGACACGCTGGGCATCCTGGATGACCGCGTGCAGCTGGTGCTGGGCGTGCGCCAGCAGACCATCACGTCGGAGAACTTCAGCGCCACGACCGGCGCCGTCACCTCGTCTTACGAAAAGAGCGCGGTCACCCCGATGGCTGCCCTCGTCCTCAAGCCGCGCGACAACGTCACCGTCTACGCCAACTACATCGAAGGGCTGAGCAAGGGCGACATCGCGCCGGCCACCGCCGCCAACGCGGGCGAGGCGCTGGCCCCCTACGTCGCCAAGCAGGTCGAGGCCGGCGTCAAGGTCGACTTCGGCCACATCGGCGCCACCGCCAGCGCCTTCCAGATCACCAAGCCGTCCGGGCAGCTGGCCGGCGGCGTCTACACGGCCGGCGGCGAGCAGCGCAACCGCGGCCTGGAGTTCACCGTGTTCGGCGAGGTGGTGCCGTCGGTCCGCCTGCTGGCCGGCGTGACCTTCATCGACGCCGAACTGACCAGGACCAACAGCTCCGCCACCCGGGGCAACACGCCGGTCGGCGTGCCGAAGGTGCAGGCGAACCTCAGCGCCGAGTGGGACACGCCGTTCCTGGCCGGCCTCACCCTGGCCGGCAGCGTCGCGCACACCACCGGCCAATACATCAACGCCGCCAACACGCAGCGCGTCCCGGCCTGGACGCGGCTGGATCTGGGTGCACGCTACCGCACCACCGTCCACGACCGGCCGGTCACCGTCCGGGCGACGGTGCAGAACGTGCTGGACAGCGAGTACTGGTCCGGCGTGGCGAGCTGGGGCGGCGTGTCGCAGGGCGCGCCACGCACCGTGCTGCTGTCCGTCTCGACGGACTTCTAAAGCCGGATGACCACCGTTTCCCTGGCGCCGGACCGCGTCCGGCGCGCCGTCCGGACCCTGTTCGCGGTGCAGCTCGTCTCCATGGGCGCCATGGAGATGAGCGGGCCGTTCTGGCCCGTCCACCTGGCCTCCTTCGACCCGCCGGGCTGGCTGTTCGGTGTCGCGGGGATCGCCGTCTACGTCGGGCCGATGCTGGGCATCGCGCTGACCAGCTCCTTCTGGGGGCGGGTCGGCGACCGCTTCGGGCACCGGCTGATGATGATCCGGGCGCTGCTCGGGCTGGCGCTGACGCAGCTGGCGCTGGCGTTCGCGGGCGACGTCTGGTCCATCCTGGCGCTGCGCTTCCTGCAGGGTGCGTGCGCCGGGTACATCGCGCCGGCCCAGGCGTACGGGGTGGGCATCGAATCCCCCGCCGCGCGGACGCGCCTGTTCGCACACCTGCAGGTGTCCACCAACGTCGGCTCGGTCGCAGGAGCGGTGGTGGGCGGCGTGATCCTGGACCACGCGGCGTTCTTCTGGATCAACGCCGTGGCGGCGGCCATCTGTGCGGCCTGCGCCGTGGCGATCGCGCTGCTGCTGCCGGACGTGCCCGTCGCCCGGACGCCGCCCGCCCGGACGGACGCCCGGACGCCCGCCCGGATGCCTGCCGCCGCCACGCCGTGGCGGTCGTCGCCGATCCTCGGCCTGCTCGGCGTCATGGGGCTGCTGCTCGCCGCCCGCATGATCACGCAGACGCCCTTCTCGCTGTACGTGACGTCGGTGTTCGGCGTCGGCACCGGGGTGACGGGCCTGTGCTACGCGCTGCTGGCGCTGGGCTTCGTGGCCTCCGCCGCCCCCTGGGCCCGGCACTTCGAGGGCAAGCCGCGGGCCGCGGCGCTCGGCCGGATGGCGTGGGTGGTGGCGGGCTGCGCGGGGCTGATGGCACTCGCCGGCCTGACCCGCAGCGTCGCCGTCTTCGCCGCCGCCTACTTCGCCTGGGGCGTCCTGCTGGGCGCCACGACGCCGGTGCTGATGGCGCTGATCTCCCGCGCGGCGGACGAGGCGCGGCAGGGGCGCGTCCTCGGCGTGGCGCAGGGCACGGCGCAGGTCGCGTCCATGGCCGGCATCGCGCTCGGCGTCGGCCTCGGCCAGACGGCCGGGCTGGAGCACACGTACTTCTTCGTCGCCGCGGCCTACGCGGCGGGAGCCCTCGCCCTGTGGGCGATGGCGCGCGACCGACAGGGGTGAGCATCATGGCGATCTTCGGCAGACATACCCTCCTCGCGGTCCTCGCCGCCCTTGGCGTCCTGGCCGCAGGCATCCCCGCGGACGCAGCACCGGTCACCGATCTCGCCGGGCGCACGGTGGAGGTGCGCACGCCGGTGCGGCGCGTGATCCTGGGCGAGGGGCGGCAGCTCTACCTCGTGGCGCTGCTGGACCGGGAGGATCCGGTCCGCCGCATCGCCGGCTGGCGCAAGGACCTGATCCAGGCCGACCCGGACACCTACGCGCAGTACCTGCGGGCCTTTCCGGACATCGCCCGCATCCCGACCTTCGGCGGGATCGAGGACGGCACCTTCGACCTGGAGAAGGCCATCGCCGTGAACCCCGACGTCCTCATCCTGAACATCGAGGCGCAGCGCGCCAGCGAGGACGCGCGCACCATCGAGACGCTGGGCGCGCTGGGCATCCCGGTCGTCTACGCCGACTTCCGCCATCAGGCGCTGGAAAACACCGAACCGACCATCCGCCTGTTCGGCACATTATTCGGGCAGGAGGCGCGCGCCGAGGCCTTCATCGCGTTTCGCGCCGAACAGATCCGCCGCGTCACCGGCGTGATCGCCGCCCACCGGCCGGCGCGCCCGAAGGTCTTTATCGAGCGCATCGGCGGCTACACCCCGGACTGCTGCCTGACCTTCGGTGACGAGAACTTCGGCCGGCTGGTCGAGATGGCCGGCGGCAGCAACATCGCCACGGGCCTCATCCCCGGCACCTTCGGCCAGCTGAGCCCGGAGCGGGTGATCGCCGCCGACCCCGACCACGTGGTGGTGACCAGCGCCAACTGGGAGGCCTACGTCCCCGGCGGAAGCTGGATCGGCGTCGGGCCCGGCGCCGACCTGGGCGAGGCCGCGCGCAAGCTGCGCGCCTTCACCAAGCGGCCGGCCTACACGGGCATCAAGGCGAACGCCACCGGCTCGTTCCACGCCGTCTGGCACCAGTTCTACAACAGCCCCTACCAGTTCGTGGCGCTCCAGCAGCTCGCCAAATGGTTCCACCCCGCGCTGTTCGCCGACCTCGACCCGGAGGCGACGTTCCGCGCGCTGCACGAGCGCTTCCTGCCCATCGCGCACCAGCCCGGCTACTTCGTGTCGCTGGGTGGAAAGGCGGAAACGCCGTGACCGAAGCCATGCCCCTGCCCGATACCCCTACTTCCGATACCCCGGCCCGCCACGGCTATCGCGTGATCGCGCGGCGCAAGCGGCTGCTGCTCGGCCTGCTGGCGCTCGTGCTGCTGTGCAGCCTGCTGCTCGACCTCGCGCTCGGCTCCGTGCGCCTTGGCCCGTGGGAGGTGGTGCAGGCGCTGCTGACGCCCGGCAGCGCGCCGGCGCAGGCGCGCGTGGTGGTCTGGGACATCCGCCTGCCGGTGGCGCTGATGGCCGTGGTCGTCGGCGCGGCGCTGTCGCTGGCCGGCGCGCAGATGCAGACGATCCTCAACAACCCGCTGGCCAGTCCGTTCACGCTGGGCATCTCGGCGGCGGCCAGCTTCGGCGCGGCGCTGGGCCTCGCCTTCGGCGTCCGGCTGTTCCCGGTGGCGGCGGAGTACATGCTGCCGCTCAACGCCTTCGTCATGGCCATGCTGACGGCGCTGATCATCCACGCGCTGAGCCTGCGGCGCGGGGTGACGGCGGAGACCATCGTGCTGCTGGGCATCGCGCTGGTCTTCACCTTCAACGCCCTGCTGGCGCTGGTGCAGTACTTCGCGACCGAGCAGGCGGTGGCCGCCGTGGTGTTCTGGACCATGGGCAGCCTGACCAAGGCCACCTGGACCAAGCTGGGCATCACCGCCGCGGTGCTGGCGGTGACGCTGCCGCTCTTCATGCGGCGGGCGTGGGCGCTGACGGCGCTGCGCCTGGGCGACGACAAGGCGGCGAGCTTCGGCGTGGACGTGCGCCGGCTGCGCCTGCAAACGCTGGTGCTGGTCAGCCTGCTGGCCGCCTTCCCGGTGGCCTTCGTCGGCACCATCGGCTTCGTCGGGCTGGTCGGCCCGCACATCGCCCGCCTGCTGATCGGCGAGGACCAGCGATTCTTCCTTCCGGCCTCGCTGCTGGCCGGCGCGCTCATCCTGTCGCTGAGTTCCGTCGTGAGCAAGCTGCTGATCCCCGGCACGATCTTTCCCATCGGGGTGGTCACCTCCCTGATCGGCATCCCCTTCTTCATTTCGCTGATCCTCGGCGGCAAGAGGCGCGCATGGTGACGCTTCGGCTGGACGGCGTCGGCGCGTGCCACGGGCGCCGGCTCACCATCTCCGGCGTCAGCACGCCGGCCTTCGCGGGCGGCGAGGTGGTGGCCGTCATCGGCCCCAACGCGGCCGGGAAATCCACGCTGTTCAAGCGCATCGCGGGCCTCCTCAACGGTCCCGGCCATGTGGTCGTGGAGGGGGCGCGGCGGGGGAGGGAGGGCATCTGCTACATGCCGCAGGACCCGGCGACCAGCGCGGCGCTGAGCGTCTATGAATCGGTCCTGCTGGCGTGCAAGCAGAACGCGTCGTGGACGGTGCGCAACGCCGATCTGGAACTGGTCGACGGCGTGCTGGCCTCGCTCGGCATCGCCGACATCGCGTTCCGCGGCCTGGCGGAACTCAGCGGCGGCCAGCGTCAGTTGGCGTCCCTCGCCCAGACGCTGGCGCGCCGGCCGGAGATCCTGCTGATGGACGAGCCGACGAGCGCCCTCGACCTGCAGCGGCAGGTGCAGGTGCTCGGCCTCGTACGCGGCCTGGCGCGCGACCGGGGACTGCTGGTCCTCGTCGCCTTGCACGACCTGAACCAGGTCATGCGCTTCGCCGACAAGGTGCTGGTCATGGCCGGCGGCACGGCGCGGGCCAGCGGCCGGTGCGAGGACGTCATCACCGTCGACCTGCTGCGCGACGTCTACCGGATCGATGCCCGCATCGAACGCTGCTCGCGCGGCGACAGTCACGTCATCGTCGATGGCTAGCGCACGCCGTGCCGGCACCACCGCGCGATCTCGGCGGCGATGCGTGCGATGACCGGCGGCCAGCCGCCGGTTTCGTCCTGCCGGAAGACGCGCACGCCCGGATACCAGGAGCCGTGCTCCCCGCCCAGGCCCCAGCGCCAGTCGGGCGCCGCCGGCTGCGCGGTCCACGCCGGCACGCCGAGCGCGCCGGCCGTGTGGATGGTGGTATTCGCGATCGACACGACGAGGTCCATGGCGGCGACCTGCGCGGCGAAGCCGTCGAGGTCGCGCAACGGGTCGACTGCCGGGTCGTGCAGGATCTCCACGCCCGCCGCCGCGCGCGCCGCGGCCAGATCGGCCGCGCAGTCGCCGTATTGCAGGTTGACGAACAGGATGCCCGGCGTGCGCAGGATCGGCGCCCACGCGGTGAGCGGGATGGTGCGCACGCCGCCCAGCCGCGCGTTGCCGCTGCGCCAGGAAATGCCGACGACGCGGCGTCCACCGGCCGCCTGTTCGTAGCGGCGGCGCAACTCGGCCCGCCGGACCTCGTCCGCGGCCAGATAGGGGTGCCGGGGCCGCAGGGGCCGCCCGCCCGCCCGCAGCCGCTGCGCCACGCTGCCCGCCGCGACGTGGTGGGTGATGGCCGGACCGAGCAGTTCCGGCGCCGGAGGGTCCCGCCGCGCGACGGCGGCGACGCCGGGGAAGGAGCGCCGGAACAGCGGCACCAGCCGCGCGTCGCACTCCAGGACGCAGCGCAGGCCGGCGGCCAGCAGGTCCGGGACGAGGCCGGCGAACATCACCTCGTCGCCCACGCCCTGTTCGCCCCAGACCAGCAGGCGCACGTCGGGATGGACCGTGCCGTCCCATTCCGGCTGCGGGAAGCGCCGGCGGGGGAAGAGGAAGGCCGGCGTGCGCCAGCGCCACTCGTACTCCTCCCCGCCTTCGCGGTCCTGGCCGGCGAGCAGCAGGACGAGCGACAGGTTCCAGTGCGCGTCGGCGTAGTCCGGCCGCAGGCGCACCGCCCGCCGGTAGGCCACGGTGGCGGCCCCGATCCGCAGCGCGCGCTCCGCCGCAACGCCCAGGCTGTGCCAGCCTTCGGCGTAATCGGGCTGCAGGCTGACGGCGCGGCGGTACAGCGCGGCCGCCCCCGCCGTGTCCTCCTGCGCGAGGCACAGCCCGCCGTGGTTCAGCGCCACCATGGCAAGCTCCGGGGCAAGGCGCCCGGCCGCCCGATAGGCCCGCCCGGCCGGCGCCGCCCGTCCGGCGTCGCGCAGCGTGTTGGCCGCGTTGAACCACGCCTGCAGGAAGTCCGGCCGCAGGCACAGCGCCGTCGCGAACGCCCGGACGGCGTCGTCCGCGGCACCCAGCGCCTTCAGCGCGTTGGCGAGATTGTAGTGGAACTCCGGCACCTGCGGCGCCAGCCGTACGGAGCGTGCCAGCAGGCGGTGCGCCCGGTGCGCATCGCCGCGCCCGTGCAGGATCAGGCCGAGCGTCTGCATGGCCATCGGCTCGGCCGGCTGCTCGGCCAGGGCGCGGCGGCAGGCGCGCTCGGCGTCCGCCGGACGCGGGGCGGGGGAGGGGCCGGTCATTCGTCCGTGTCCTTGGCGCCCGTGCCCTCACCGCCCGTGCCCTTGCCGCCCGCGCCCTCACGGATCCGGCGAAGCAGGGTGGCGGCTTGCCGGATCGCGTCGCCCCAGTCTCCCGGCCGGCTCTGCCGGACGACGTGGACGTCCGGGTACCACAGGCCGCGCGTGCCCGTCATGCCCCACCGCCAGTCGGGAACGGCCGGCTGCAGCGTGATGGCCGGCACCCCCAGCGCCCCGGCCATGTGCACCGTCGTGTTGGCGATGGCGACCACCAGGTCGCAGGCGGCGACCTGGGCGGCGAAGCCGTCGAGGTCGGCCAGCGGGTCGACGGACGTGTCGTGCAGCACCGACACGCCCAGGGTCGCGCGGACACCGGCCAGATCCGCCGCGGTCTCCCCGGCCTGCAGGCTGATGAACAGCACGCCGGGCAGCGACAGGATGGGCCCCCAGGCATCGAGCGGGGCGCTGCGCAGGCGGCCGAGGTCGCGGTTGCCGCTGCGCCAGGCGATGCCGACGATCGGCCGCCCGTCGGCCATGTCGGCGTAGCGTGCGCGCAGGGCCGCCCGCCGCGCCGCGTCGGGAACCAGGAACGGGCGCTGGCGGGCGAAGGCGGCGCGGTCCGGCCGCAGTCGGCGCGGCAGGCTGCCGGCCGCAACGTGGTGCGTGACGGCGGGGTCGAAGAGCACGGGATCCGGCGGGTCGCGGCGGGCCACGACGGCGGCGCCGGGGAACGAGCGCCGGAACAGCGGGACAAGGCGGCGGGCGCATTCGACGACCACGCCGGCACCGGCGGCGATCACCTCGGGAATCAGGCTGGCGAACATGATCTCGTCGCCGATGCCCTGCTCCCCCCACACCAGCAGGCGCTTGCCGGCCCAATCGCCGCCGTCTCCATCGCCGCCGTCCCAGGCCGGCTGCGGGAAGCGGCGCTCCGGCGAAGGGAAGCCGGGGCTGCGCCAGCGCCATTCCATCTCCGCCCACCCCTCGGCGAAGCGGCCCTGCATGAGCAGGCACTGGCCCAGGTTGGTCCGGACACCGGCATCGTCGCCGCGCAGGGCGAGGGCGCGGCGGAACGCCGCCTCCGCCCCGGCGAGGTCGCCGCCGTGCAGTCGCGTCACGCCCAGGCTCCCCTGCGCCCCGGCGTCGCCGGGGGCGAGGCGGACGGCGCGCGTGTGCGCCGCCAGGGCGCCCGCGCCGTCGCCGGCGCGCCACAGCGCGACGCCCAGGTGCACGTACGCCCCCGCGTCGCCGGGGGTGCGCGTCACGGCGGCCCGGCACGACGGCGGCGTGGCGGGAACCGTGCCCCGCGGCTCGGGCGCCACCCGGGCGAGACCCTGGCGCGCACCGCCGTGCCCGGGCTCCAGGGCCAGGGCGTCGCGGTAGTGCGCTTCCGCGGCGGCGCGGTCGCCGCGCTGCTCGCGGACCGTTCCCAGGTTCGCCAGCGCGTCGGCGTAGCCCGGCCAGATGGCGGCGGCACGGCCGAACAGCGCCTCGGCCCCGGCGAGCGCCCCCTGCGCACCGACGACCACGCCCAGGTTGTTCCAGCAGCCGGCGTCGGCCGGCGCCTCGGCCAGGGCATGCCGCAGCAGGGCGACCGCTCCGGTGGCATCGCCGCGCTGGAAGCGGGCGGCGGCCTGCTCGGACGGCGGCGCGTCGGCGGCGCGGTCGCGCGCCCAGGCGTCCAGGTCGGCGGCGGCGGCCGCGAGCACCGGGCGCCAGTCGCCGGGCGCGGCTTGCCGAAGGACGCGGACGTGCGGGTACCAGGGGCCGCTCTCGCCCGCCCGGCCCCATCGCCAGTCCGGCGGTTCCGGCTGCAGGGTCCAGGCCGGCACGCCCAGGGCGCCCGCCATGTGGACGGTGGTGTTCGCGACCGACAGAACGAGGTCGCACGCCGCCACCTGGGCGGCGAACGCGTCGAGGTCGGCCACCGGGTCGACGGCCGGGTCCGTCAGCAGGCTCAGGCCCGACCGTTCACGCGCGGCGGCCATTTCGCGGGCGCAGTCGCCGGCCTGCAGGCTGACGAAGAGCACGCCGGGGGTCTTCAGGACGGGCTCCCACGCGGCCAGCGGGATGGAGCGGTGCCGCCCCAGGCGCCGGTTGCCGCTACGCCACGCGATGCCGACGATGGCGCGGCCCCGGGCCACGGCCTCGTAGCGGTCCCGCAGCGCGCGCCGCCGCTCCGGATCGGCGTGCAGGAAGGGGCGCTGCCCGCGGAAGCCGGCGGCGTCGCGGCGCAGGATGCCGCCCAGGCTGCCGGCGGGGATCTGGTGCGTGACGGCCGGGCCGGTCAGCTGTGGATCGGTCAGCCGCGGGTCCGGCGGCGTGCGGCGGGCGACGACCTCCGCCTGCGGGAAGGAGCGGGCGAACAGCACCGTCAGGCGGGGATCGCATTCGACCGTGCAGGGAATGCCGGCGGCGATCAGGTCGGGCAGCAGGCTGGCGAACAGGATCTCATCCCCCACGCCCTGCTCGCCCCACACCAGAAGCCGTCCGGGCCGCGTCCGGCCGTCCCACCGCGGCTGCGGAAAGGGCCGCCGGGGGCTCTCGAACCCGCGGGCGCGCCAGCGCCACTCGTGGGCGTCCCAGCCCTCGGCATAGCGCCCGGCCAGCAGCAGCGTCAGCGAGCGGTTCCAGCGCGCCTCCGGATGGTCCGGCGCCACGCGCAACGCGCGGCGGTAGAGGGCGTCCGATTGGCCGAGCGCCGCGAAACGTTCCAGCACCACGCCAAGGTTGGTCAGGCAGACGGGGTCGTCCGGGGCGGTGGCGACCGCGGCGGCGGCGGCGGCCAGCGCCTGCCGCGGCGATCCGGCCGCCAGATGGACCTGCCCCAGGTTGGACAGGGCGATCGTGTAGCCGGCGCGCAGCCGGGCGGCGCGTGCCAACGCGGCCGCCGCCGCCCGGTCGTCGGAAGCCGCCTGTTCCTGCGCGCCCAGGTTGTTCCAGGCCTGCGCGTGCCCGGGGTCGGCGGCGACCGCGCGGCGGAGCAGGGCGCGCGCCGCGTCGCTCTGCCCCGCCCGGCGGCGGTCGGCGGCCAGCGCGACCAGCCTTTCGGCATCGGCGTCGGCATCGGCATCGATGGCGGGACCCGTGAAGCACTCCGGCGCGGTCCCTGGGGCGTTCATCGTCGATACACGGATTGTTGCCGAGAATGTCCGGCTTGCCAGCGGTGAACTGATGCGGAATTTCTTGCTCCCGCGCAAGGGTTATGCGGGACGACCGCTTTGTCGTGCGTGAGTGCAGGATTTCGCATGCCCGTGCGTCCTTCGATCCAACCTTATGGATGGACGCTGAAGGCCGGAGTGTCGTGGTATCGAAAGACATCCGTCATTAATGGGCATTTAACCATGCGCTGCGAAATGCGCACGGTGCCGAATGTTTGTTGCTCGCAATGGTATGCGGCATGATGTCGCGCTTTTGCATATCCTTGCATGCTGCGCGAAGGCGTTTCAAACACTTGCCGGATAAATGCCATTTAACGCAAATAATTCAAAAGCTTGCATTGCCTTTCGGCCTATGAGACGCGTGGAATGCCTACATCGGCATTCCAATGGCAATTACCTAAAATTGCAGAAAAAGGGCGTTCTCCATGGCCGTGTTCTCCGTCTCCGCCACCGATGCCAGCAAGAACGAAGGCAACAGCGGGGGGAACGCCTTCACCTTCACGGTGACGCGGACCGGCGACGCCGCCATGACCGCCACGGTCGACTACACGATCAGCGGGTCCGGTTCCGACGCGGCGGGGAGCGGCGACTTCACCAGCGGCTTCCCATCCGGCACGCTGGCCTTCGCGCCCAACGAGACCAGCAAGATCATCACGGTTCAGGTCGCCGGCGATACGGACGTCGAGCCCGACGAGGGCTTCGTGGTCACCCTGTCCAACGCCAGCGGCGACACGCTCGGCTCGACCACGGCGCTGGGCATCATCCTGAACGACGACACGGCCCTTCCCGTCCTGACGATCGCGGCCACCGACGCCCACAAGGCGGAAGGCACCGGGAGCACAACGCCCTTCACCTTCACCGTTACGCGCAGCGGTAACACGAACGCCAGCGCCAGCGTGGATTATACGGTGACCGGCACCGGCGCCAACCCGGCCGACGCCGCCGACTTCGGCGGCACGATGCCGTCGGGCACGGTGTCCTTCGGCGTGGGCGAGTCGAGCAAGACCGTCACCTTGAACGTCGCCGGCGACGGCACCGTCGAACCCGACGAGACGTTCGCGGTCACCCTCTCCAATCCCGTCGGCATGAGCATCGGCAGCGGGACCGCCACCGGCACCATTCAGAATGACGACAGCGCGGGCGGCGCCATCACCGGCACGTCGGGTCCGGATTACCTGTCCGGCGGCGCCAGCGCCGACGTCCTCTACGGGCTGGACGGCAACGACACCCTGGATGGCGGCGGCGGCAACAACACGCTGTACGGCGGCGCCGGCAACGACATGCTGTTCGGCAACGCCCGGGGCGCCGACCTGATGTCGGGCGGCGCCGGCAACGACACCCTCATCGCGGGCGATCTGGCGTACGGCGTGGATTCGCTGTACGGCGGCGACGGCAACGACCGGTTCACCTTTGCCCAAGCGAACGCGTCTCCCGTGGGCGGCGGGGCCATGCATCAGGTCTACGACTTCCAGCACGGCGTGGACAAGATCCGCTTGGTCGGCTTCGGAGGCGGCTTCACGCCAGCCATCATGGCTGGGACGGGATACACCGAGATGTACGGGTCGGTCCCAACGATCACGTACAATCCCGGCGTCAACGACGTGAGCGTGTTCCTGCACCTGGGCAGCGAGCAGTATCTGGCGATGCGCATCCAGGGCGTCACCACGGTCGACCCCTCCGATTTCGAATTCGCGGAACCGGGCGGCACCGTGTGGGTGACGGCGGACGGGATGCAACACGAGGGGCAGTCCGGCACCACGCCCTTCACCTTCACGGTCACCCGCGCGGGCGACACCTCGACCAGCGCGACCGTGAGCTACACGGTTACTGGCGTCGGTGCGAACCCGGCCGATGCCACGGACTTCGGTGGCGCCATGCCATCCGGCACGGTGTCCTTCGCCATCGGCGAGTCGCGCAAGACCATCACCGTGAACGTCGCCGCCGACACCACGGTGGAGCCCGACGAGGCGTTCGTGGTCTCCCTGCACGGCGCCGTCGGCACCAACCTCGTCCAGCCGGACGCGGGTTACGGCACCGCCACGGCGCTGGGCACCATCGTCGACGACGATGCGCCCGGCGCAATTTCCGGATTCCACGTCACCGGCACAACGCACGACGACTTCCTGACCGGCTCGCCCGGCGACGACGTGATCCATGGCCTCGCCGGCCGCGACAACCTTTCCGGTCTGGCGGGCAACGACACGCTGTACGGCGGCGACGGCGCGGACCGCCTGCGCGGCGGGCCGGGCGCGGATCTCCTCGACGGCGGCACCGGGAACGACGTCGGGCCGGGCAACT
>Ga0196976_1000267_pt1 | contig 35365 bp, 27 predicted proteins | sample S3v_513CmetaG_FD_148644 | JGI IMG/M metagenome (GOLD analysis project Ga0196976, IMG submission 148644) | Soil microbial communities from Anza Borrego desert, Southern California, United States - S3+v_5-13C | ecosystem: Environmental > Terrestrial > Soil > Desert | place: USA: California... | reverse complement strand
GCGAGGGGCGCACCGCCGAGGTGTTCGAGTGGGGCGAGGGCAAGGTCCTGAAGCTCTACCGGGCCTGGTGCCCCCGCGAATGGGCCCGGCACGAGGCCGAGGTGACGCGCGCCGTGCACGCGGGCGTGCTCCCCGTGCCCGCCGTGAGCTACGTCGTGGACGTCGAGGGCCGGCCCGGGATCGTCTGCGAGCGGGTGGACGGACGCTCCCTGCGGGACCAGCTCACTGCGGCGCCCTGGCACGCGGGCTGGGGCGGCCGGGTCCTCGCGCGGCTCCACAAGGACATGCACGCCTGCACCGCCCCGGCGCGGCTCCCGGGCGTGCGGGAGAAGATCGCCAACGCCGTCGCCGAGGTCCGCGAGGCGCTCGGGGCCGACGGCGCCCGGGTGCTGGCCGGGCTCCTCGAGCTCCCCGACGGCAGCGCCGTCTGCCACTACGACTTCCACCCCGACAACGTGCTGGGCGAGGGGGACGACCTGCGCGTCATCGACTGGAGCAACGCCTGCTCCGGCCCGCCCGCGGCCGACGTCGCGCGCACGCTCCTCGTCCTCCGGTCGCCGTACCTGCCCGACGACGTCCCCGCCGCGCTCCGCCCCGTCGTCGGCGGCCTCAAGCACTGGGTCGCCGCGGCCTACGCGTCCGAGTACCGGCGCCTGACCGGGCTCCGCCAGACCGAGATCGACGCCTGGCTCCCCGCGCTCGCCGCCGCGCGCCTCGCGGAGGGGGTGCCGGGGGAGCGGGAGTGGCTGATCGGGATCGTGCGAAGCACCCCGTGAACGAGCCCGAGCCCGAGCCCGCGCCCGAGGAGAAGCCGGGCCGGGCTCGGGAGCGTTCACGGGTTCGAAGCCGCGTCTCCGCCCCTCACCCCGCCGGCGCGTCCTGCGGCGCCGGCGCCGGCGTGAGCGCCCCGCCGCCGAGCTCCTCCGCCGTGAGCTCGCGGACCCCGACGTTCGGGTCGATGAAGAGGAAGAACAGCTCCTTCTCCGGCGTCCGGTCCGCGCCCATGGTGATGTCGCCCGTCGCGCCGGCGAAGCCGCGGACGCCGGCGAGCGCGGCCCGGAGCTCCTCGCGCGTCTGCGCCTTCCGTGGCCCCATGCGCTCGCGGATCATCTTCGCGGCGTCGTGCGCGCTCGCCTCGAGGATGGTCGGGGTCTGGCCCGGGTATTTCTTCTGGAAGGCGTCGACGAACGCCTTCGTGGCCGGGCGGCGCGAGGCGGCGAAGAAGCCGTCCACGAACACGGCGCAGCGGGTGTGCCGGCCGGGCGCGCCGGGCGAGGTGTCGAAGAGGGTGGGATCGCCGCCCCAGCCGTTCCCGCCGAGGAGCTGCACCGGCGCGAGGTTGGGCTGACCGGTCGCCTTGCCGATCCGCCGGACCTCCTCCGGGAGGCAGGTCTGGGTGACGACGTCCTCGACCGCCAGCGCCGGCGTGATGAGCTTCAGGTTCTTCGGGAAGTCGGGGATGAAGACGGCGTCGAAGTCGGTCACCGGCGGCAGCCGGTCGCGGATCTTCTCGAGCGCCTTCCGGCGGCGGAAGGGGTCCTTCACCTTGAGCCCGACCTCGCGGGCCTTCTCGAGGTAGTCGGTCCGCTCCTCGAGGTAGAGCTTCCCGATCATGTTCTTCACTATCGAGGTGAACGTGGTCCGGTCGACCGCGTAGCTCTCGGCGCCGCGGATCTCGCCGCCCTGCGCCTCGACCTCGTCCCAGAACGCGTTCGCGAGCTCGGTGCCGTAGCTCATCGACGGGTAGAGGATCGCGAACCGCTTCATCCCGCGCTTGCCCATCGCGTACGAGACGAGCGCCCTCGCCTGCGCGCGGGCGGTGAGCATGTTCTGGAAGACGTGAGGCCCGGCGGCGGTGAGCCCCTCCTGCTTCGAGAGCGCGACGAAGGAGATCCCGAGCTCCTCGGCGGCGGCGGCGGCGCGCTCGGCCTCGGCGTTGGTGACGCCCCCGATCACCGCGATCGCGCCCTCCTCGAGCACGAGCGCCTCCATCGCCTGGGCGGCCCCGTCGGGCTCGCCCTTCGTGTCGCGGATCGCGAGCCGGATCCCGGAGCCCTCGCCGAGCGCGAGCCCGACGCCCTGCAGGATCGCCTCCCCCCACCGCTTGTACGGGCCGGAGAGCGGGACCGCGACGCCGAGGACGTTCGGCCGGACGTAGGTGAACCGGGCGATCCGATCGACCATCGCCCGCGCGTCCTGCGCGTACGGCCCCTCGGGCCAGCGGAGGAAGACCTCGCGCGCGAGCTCCTGCGCCCGCGCGTACTCGCGGAGGTGCAGGTGGATGCGCGCCGCCTTCATGGTGAGCGCCTCCTGCACCGGCGCGTCCTTCGGCATGGTCTCGCGGAGCCGGGCGACGTCGGCGAAGGTGAGCTGATCGACGAGCTCCGCCGCGCGCGCCACCGCGGCCTTCTTCGCGTCGCCGGCGGAGAGGGCCGCGACCTCGGCCTGCCAGCGGACCGCCTCGAAGATCGCGCCGGCGGCCTCGGCGGCGGCCGACGCGCGCCGGGCGGCCTCGGGCCGCGCCTCGGCCGGCATCTGCGCGTAGAGCGAGTCGAGCGTGGCGAGGCCGTCCTTCACCCGGTCGCTCTCGAGCTGCGCGAGCGCGAGCAGGTACTTGGCGTCGAGCGACCTCGGGTAGAGCGGGTGCTCGGTCAGGAGCGTGGAGAGGACCTGGACTGCGCGGTCCGACCGGCCCGCCGCCCGGAACTTCTCCCCGGCCTCGTGGAGCGCCTGGGCCGCGGGCGCGGTGCCGCGGTACTTCGCGGCGAACGCCGCGAGCCCCTCCGCGGCCTGCTCCGGCGGGAGCGCGGCGGCGTCGCGGCGCAGGGTCGCGAGCTCCGCCTGGCCCTGCTCGTCGGCTTGCTCGGGCGAGAGCTCCTGCCCGTTCACGATGATGGCCCGGTTCGGGCAGGCGGCGAGGGCGGCGGCGAGGAAGAGGACGGAGAGCTTGCGGACGGCGCTGGGCATGGGCGTTCCCGATCTACAGCGGAAACGCCGGGGGCGAAAGGCGATTCCCGGCGATCCCCGCCCGACCTCCGCCCGGGCTCGGGCGCGGGCTCGTTCACGGGACCTACTTCTGGAGAAGGTCGCCGACCTTCTGCCAGAACGTCCGCGCCTGGGGGCTCGTGTCCTCGCCGGAGAGCGCCGCGAACCGCTCCAGCAGCTCCTTCTGCTCGCGGGTCAGGTGGGTGGGCGTCTCCACGAGGACGCGCACGTGCTGGTCGCCGCGGCCGCCGCCCTGGAGGGACGGGACGCCCTTGCCCTTGAGCTGGAACATCTTCCCCGCCTGCGTGCCGGGCGGGATGCGGAGCTTCGTGGGCCCGTCGATCGTGGGCACGTCGATGGTCGCGCCGAGCGCGGCCTGGGTCATCGAGAGCGGGATCTCGCAGAGGATCTCCGTCCCCTCGCGCGTGAAGATCGGGTGGTCCTGGACCTGGACGACCACGTACAGATCGCCCGGCTGACCGCCGGCGACGGGGGCCGCCTCGCCCTCGCCCGTGAGCCGCACGCGCGTCCCCGTGTCGACGCCGGGCGGGATCTTCACCTCGACGTTGGCCTGCTCGCGGACCGCGCCCTGGCCCTGGCAGGTCGTGCACCGATCGACGATCACGCGCCCGGAGCCGCCGCAGTGGTTGCAGGTCCGCGCGATCGAGAAGAAGCCCTGCGTGAGCCGGATCTCGCCCGTCCCCCCGCAGGTCGGGCAGGCGCGCGGGCCGGTGCCCGGCTTCGCGCCGCTGCCGTGGCAGGTGGCGCAGGCCTTGTGGCGCGGGATCGTGACCCGGACGGTGGTCCCGAACGCCGCCTCCTCGAACCCGATCTCCACGTGCACCCGGAGATCGCCGCCGCGGGTGCGCGGCCGGCTCCGCGCCCGTCCGCCGCCGAACATCTCGCCGAAGATGTCCCCGAAGATGTCGTTGATGTTGCCTGCGCCGCCGAAGGGGAACCCCTCGGCACCCCCGCCGAACCCGCCGCCGTTCATGTGCCCGAACCGGTCGTACCGGGCGCGCTTCTCGGGGTCGGAGAGGACCTGATAGGCCTCGGAGGCCTCCTTGAACTTCTCCTCCGCCTCCTTCGATCCCTGGTTCTTGTCGGGGTGGTACTGGTGGGCGAGCTTGCGGTAGGCCGACTTGAGGGCCTGCTCGTCGGCGTCGCGAGAGACCCCGAGCACCTCGTAGTAATCGCGCTTTTCCACGTGGATCCGAGGGCTTGGGTGAGGGCCGCCCGCTGGCTCCGGCAAGATAACGCACGCGGGTGCGTTGGCAAATCGGGCGGAGGCTTCAGGCTACAGGCTCCGGGCTACAGGAACGGCTGGGGTCGCCTCTCCTGAAGCCTGGAGCCTTCCTCTACCCGCCCCCCTGCTGCGCGTAGATCGCGTCCGCGATCCGGTACGCCGAGCCTTCCAGGCGGGCGAGCGCATCCTTGATCGCCGGGACGTCGGTGCCGGTGAGGATCGCCTTCAGGGCGTCGAGGTCGGCGCGGATCTCCGCGAGGTCCTCCGGCTTCAGCGCGGACGCGTACTCCTCGAGGCTCTTCTCCGTCGTGTAGATGAGCCCCTCGGCGTTGTTCTTCAGGTCCGCGAGCTCCTTCTTCACCTTGTCGTCGGACTTGTGGGCCTCGGCGTCCCTCACCATCCGCTGGATCTCCTCCTCGGAGAGGCCGGACGAGGCGGTGATCCGGATCTGCTGCACCTTCCCGGTGCCGAGGTCCTTCGCCGAGACGTGGACGATGCCGTTCGCGTCGATGTCGAAGGTGACCTCGATCTGTGGCACGCCGCGCGGCGCGGGCGGGATGCCGACGAGCTCGAACCGGCCGAGCGTCTTGTTGTCGGCGGCCATCTCGCGCTCGCCCTGGAGCACGTGGACGGAGACGAGGGGCTGGTTGTCCACGGCGGTCGAGAAGACCTGCGACTTCTTGCAGGGGACGGTGGTGTTCTTCTCGAGGATCTTCGTGAAGACGCCGCCCGCGGTCTCGACGCCGAGGGAGAGCGGGGTCACGTCGAGGAGGAGGACGTTCTTCACCTCGCCCTTGAGCACGCCGCCCTGGATGGCGGCGCCGACGGCCACCACCTCGTCCGGGTTGACGCCCTTGTGCGGCTCCTTGCCGAAGAACCGCTTCACGACCTCCTGGACCTTCGGCATGCGGGTCATGCCGCCGACCAGGATGACGGTGTCGAGCTGCTGCGCGGTCACCCCCGCGTCCTTGAGCGCGATCTTGCAGGGGTTGATGGTCTTCTCGATGAGGTCGCCGCAGAGCTCCTCGAGCGTGGCGCGGTCGATCGACTCGGCGAGGTGCTTCGGGCCGCTGGCGTCGGCGGTGATGAACGGGAGGTTCACCTCCGTCTCGCCCGCGCTCGAGAGCTCGTGCTTCGCGCGCTCCGCGGCCTCCTTGAGCCGCTGCAGCGCCATCCGGTCGCGCTTCAGGTCGATCCCGGTCTGCTCCAGGAACCGCTTCGCGAGCCGGTCGATGAGCCGCTGGTCGAAGTCCTCGCCGCCGAGGAACGTGTCGCCGTTCGTCGCCTTCACCTCGAACACGCCCTGGTTCAGCTCCAGGATCGTGATGTCGAAGGTGCCGCCGCCGAGGTCGTAGACGGCGACCTTCTCCGAGGCGCCCGCCTTCTGCTTGTCGATGCCGTACGCGAGCGCGGCCGCGGTCGGCTCGTTGATGATGCGCAGGACGTTGAGGCCGGCGATCCGCCCGGCGTCCTTCGTGGCCTGGCGCTGGGCGTCGTTGAAGTAGGCCGGGCAGGTGATGATCGCCTCGGTGACCGGCTCGCCGAGGTAGTCCTCGGCGGTCTGCTTCATCTTCCCGAGGATCATGGCGGAGAGCTCGGCCGGCGAGTACCGCTTCCCGCCCGTCTCCACCCAGGCGTCGCCGTTGTCCGCGGGGACGATCCGGTACGGCACGAGGCCCGCGGACCGCTTCACCTCGGGGTCCTCGAACTTCCGCCCGATGAGCCGCTTCACCACGTAGATCGTGGACTCGGGGTTGGTGATCGCCTGCCGCTTCGCGATCTGGCCGACGAGCCGCTCTCCGCCCTCGGTGAAGGCGACCATGGAGGGCGTCGTGCGCGAGCCCTCGCTGTTCGGGATGACGACGGCCTCGCCGCCCTCCATCACCGAGACGCAGCTGTTGGTCGTCCCGAGATCGATGCCGATGACCTTGCTCATCGAGTCCCCCCGTCGGCGCCGCCGTCCCCGCCCGCCGCGCCTGCCTCCGGCGGCTTCGCCACCCCGACCATGGCCGGCCGGGCGAGCCGATCGTGCAGCAGGAAGCCCCGGGCGTGCTCGAGGACCACGGTGCCGGGCGCGGCGTCCGCCGTCGCCACTTGCAGCAGCGCCTCGTGCTTCGCCGGGTCGAAGGGCTGGCCCATGGCGCTGAAGCTCGTCACCCCGTGCTTCGCGAGCGCCGACTCGAGGCTCGCGCGCACCATCTTCACGCCCTTCACGAGCGGATCCGCGTCGCGCGCGTCGCCCTCGGCGCCCCCGGTGACCGCGGCCAGCGCGCGGTCGAGGTTGTCCACCACCGGGAAGAGGTCCTTGAGGAGCTTCTCGTTGCCGTACTTCAGGACCTCGTCGCGCTCCTTCTGCGCGCGCTTGCGGTAGTTCTCGAGCTCGGCCGCGGCGCGGAGGTAGCGGTCGTGGGTCTCCTTGAGCCGCTCCATCGTCTCGCGCGACTTCTCCTGGGAGAGCTCGAGCTGCGCGGCGAGGCTCCGCTCCCGCTCGCTCCCGCCGTCGTCGGCCGGCGCGGCGGCGCCGGCTTCGACCGCCACCTCCGCACCTTCCTCGGGCGCGGCGCCGCCGTGGATGCGCTCGACGGAGCGGAGCGCCTCCTCGACGGCGTCGGCGGGAATGTCGGCGTGGAAGGACCCCTTGGTCGGGCTGTCGGCCATGTCGAGTTGGGGCGGTCGCGGTTGAAGGACGGACGTGGTCCGGCGTGGATCGAGCGCCCGAGTCATCATCGCACACGGGCGAAGACCCGAACAAGTCGGAGGACATCCGCGCCGCCGGCGCTCCCACCTCGCCGCCGCGGCGCGGTGGAGGACGGGGCGCACCGCGCCTCCGCTCACCCTGCGCCTGTCGAAGGGCTACTCGCCGAGCGCCGCGAGGGCGCGGGAGAGCTGGCGGGCGGTGAGGTCCACGAGAGGGATCACCCGCGCGTAGTTCATCCGCGTCGGACCTACCACGGCGAGCGTCCCCAGCACCCGGCCCTGCAGCCCGTACGGCGCCGCCACGACCGACACGTCCGGCACCGCCGCGAACTCGCTCTCGGCGCCGATGAAGATCTGGACCTCCTCGGCCGTGAGCACGCGGTCGAGGACCCGCAGGATCCGGTCCTTCTCGGCGAACGCCCGGAGCAGCGCCCGCGCCTTGCGGACGTCGGTGAACTCGGGCGCGTCGAGGAAGCTCTCCTCGCCGTCCACGAGCACCTTCTCCGCCTGCGCCGCCGCGAACGTCTGCTCGGCGAGCGCGAGCGCCTTCTGGAGGAGGTCGTGGAGCGCGCTCTGGTCGGCGCGCATCTCCTCGAGGATCCGCTCGCGGAGCGCGGGCAGCTCCTGCTCCGCGCCGAGCGCCTGCAGCTTCTCGGTGAGGTACGCGGCGGCGCGCTCGAGGTCGGCGGGCTCGAGCGGGAACTCGAGCTGCACGAGCTTGTTCGTGACGAGCCCGGCGGCGGAGACGAACACCGCCAGGATCCGATTCTCGCGCAGCCGCACGAACTCGAGCTGCCGGACCGGATCGGCCTTGGGGCGCGGCGTCGTGACGACGCCCGCGTGGTGGGAGAGCGCGTGGAGGAGATCGGCCGTGCCCTCGAGGAGCGCGTTCACGTCGGACGCGTCGTGGGCGAGGCGCTCGATCCGATCGCGGTCCTGGGGGGACGGCGGGCGGACCTTGAGGAGCGTGTCCACGTAGAGCCGGTAGCCCTGCGCGGTGGGGATGCGGCCCGACGAGGCGTGCGGCTTCTCGAGGAACCCGAGCGCCTCGAGGTCGGCCATCACGCTGCGGACGGTGGCGGGGGAGATGTCGAGGTCGTGCCGGGCGAGGAGCGGCTGGCTCGCGACCGGCTCCCCGGTCTGGATGAAGTCCTGCACGAGCGCCCGCAGGATCTCGCGCTCGCGTCTATCGAGTTCACCACCCGGCCCCGGCATCGCGGCCTACCCTCGTCGCGCTACTCTCCCGCGAGGTGCCGCTCCGCCGCCTCGGCGAGCGGCGCAAAACGCCCCTGGGCGAGCTCGCGCCAGCGTGCCACCGCGAGCGCCCGGTCGCCCGTCTGCTCGGCGACGAGGGCCTCGAGGTGGGCTCGTTCCTCGGGATAAGCGTAAGCGAAGGCTGCCCGCGCCGCACCGCCCTCGTCCAGCCGGAGCGCCGTGCGCACCGCGCCCCGCGCGCCGGCCAGATCGCCGCGGACGTCGAGGAGGAGCCCCAGCGCGTACCACGGCTCGGGACGGTTCCGGTCGATCGAGCGCGCGGTCTCGATGTACGCGAGGGCGGCGTCGAGGTAGCCGTCCATCGCGTAGAGCTCGCCCAGGTTGAGGAGCGCGGCCTGCTGCTCGCGCGGGTTCCCCTGGGCCACCACCTCGTCGAGGAGGCGGCGCGCCGCGTCGCGGTGGCCCTCGAGGAGGTAGGTCGCGCCGAGGTCGTTCAGCGCCGAGAGGCGATCGGGGTCGGCGGCGAGGCTCGCCTCGAGCGCCGCACGGGCCGACGAGAGGTCCCCCGACCGGACGCGGTCGGCGTTCGCCCCGCGGGAGTCGAGCGTCACCGCGAGGGGGGCCGCGCCTTCCGGCTGCTGCTGCGGATCGGTCCCGCCGCAGCCGGCGAACGCGAGGGTGATCGCGGCGGCAAACAGGAGGCGGGCGGGCGAGGCCCTGTGTGGTCCGCAGGAGGCCATGTAAGCAATGGTTCGAGTCTACGCGTCCGCCGCGCGGGCGATCAAGGAGAGCCGGAGCGGCTGTGCGCCACTACAGTACCGCCGCCGGAACCCGGAAACGAGCCGTGCCGCCGGGGCGGGAGTGGATCCAGCGGGTTATGACGATCCCGCCCGGGGCACGGGTCGGGGGCACCCCCAAACCGCGGCGTCTCCACGCGCCCGATCTCCGGTGCACGCCCGCCCGCCCCGTGGTACCGGAGCGCTTCGCCGAGATGGCCCCGAATTCTCCCGCAGATACGCCGTTCCAGGACACCCTGCACGGCGCCGAGCCCGGCCCGACCCGGATCGCCCGCGCCCGCGTCCGGGAGGCGCTCGCCGAGCGGCGCCTCGCCGACGTGACCGGGCTCGTCGGCGCGGCCCGCGGCCTGCTCGTCCGGGACCTGCTCGCCCCCGGGCCGAGCCGGGCGCGGTGCGTCCTGTGCGTCGCGACCGACGAGGACGAGGCGGACGCGCTCGCCCGCGATCTGGCCTTCTTCCTCGGCGCGGACGCGGTGCTCCGCGTCCCGGCCGACGCCGTGCTCCCGTACGACGATCTGTCGCCCGACCGCGGCGTCGAGATGGAGCGGCTCTCGGCGCTCGCGCGGCTCCACCTCGCGCCCGAGGCGGTGCAGGCGGTCGTCGTCTCGACGCGGGGGCTCTGCCGTCGCGTCGTCCCGCGCCGCGTGTTCGAGGAGGGGGCCGAGCTCCTCGGCAAGGGGCTCGAGCTCCCGCGCGAGGCGCTCGCGCAGAAGCTCGTCCTGCTCGGCTTCTCGCGGACCCCGCTCGTCGAGGACCCCGGCACGTTCGCGGTCCGCGGCGGGATCGTGGACCTCTGGAGCCCGGCCGACGCGCGGCCGGTGCGGCTCGAGTACTTCGGCGACGAGATCGAGAGCTGCCGCGCCTTCGATCCCACGAACCAGCGCAGCGGCGAGGAGGTGCCCGAGGTCCTCCTCTGCCCCGCCCGCGAGGCCCTCTTCACGCCCGCGGGCAAGGAGGCGGCGAAGGCGGCCGTCCGCGACGCCGCCGAGCGGGTGAACCGGCCGACGAGCCAGGTGCGCGAGGTGCTCGAGCAGATCGACGCCGGGACGCCCTTCTTCGGCATGGAGGCGCTCCTCCCCGGCTTCCACGGCGGCGGGCTCGGGACGATCTTCGACTACCTGCCGGCGAGCGCGGCCGCGTACGTGGACGACGCCGCCGCGCTCGAGGAGGGGCTCGCCGCGCTCGGCGAGGAGCTCGCCCGCGAGCACGAGGGGGCGCTCCGGCGCGAGGAGCTGGCCTTCCCGCCCGCGGCGCACTTCCTCGCGGCCGACGAGGCGCAGGCGCGCCTGCGCGACCGGCCCCTCGTCCGCCGCCACCGCGTCTTCCTCGGCACGGCCGAGCCCATCCGGCTCGCCTTCGAGGAGACGGCCGGGCTGCGCGGCGAGATCGAGGCCGCGCACGGCGAGGAGGGCGCGCTCGCGCCGCTCACCCGCCGGCTCGAGGACTGGCGGAAGCGCGGCCTCGCCGCGGTGCTCGTCTGCTCGTCCCCGTCGTCGTCGGAGCGGCTCCGCCGCCTCCTCGAGGACCGCCGCCAGCACGCGCGCGTCCACACCGGCGCGCTCGGCGACGCCGCCGCGATCTACGACGCCGCGGTCCACGCCCACGTCTACGCGGGCGAGATCTCCGGCGGGTTCGTGGACGGCGACGGCCGCCTGGCGGTCGTCTCCGACGAGGAGATCTTCGGCCGCCGCGTCCGCAAGCGGGCGCGCAAGGCCTCCGACGAGAACGCGTTCGCAGCCGCGTTCCGCGACCTCGACGAGGGCGACCTCGTCGTCCACGTCGAGCACGGCATCGCCCGGTACCTCGGCCTCACGAAGATGCAGATCCGCGGGGTGGAGGGCGACTTCCTCGTCCTCGCCTACGACGGCGCGGACCGGCTGTACCTCCCGGTCGCGAAGCTCCGGCAGGTCCAGAAGTTCACGGGCTCCTCGCCCGACGCGGTCCGGCTCGACCGGCTCGGCGGCACGTCGTTCGCGCTCCGCAAGGCGCGGGTGAAGGAGCAGCTCCTCAAGATGGCGGCGGAGCTCCTCAACGTCTACGCCGCGCGCGCCGCCCACCCCGGCCACGCCTTCCCCGAGCCGGACGAGACCTACCGCGAGTTCGAGGCCGAGTTCCCCTGGGAGGAGACGCCCGACCAGGCGAAGGCGATCGAGGACGTCCTCCGCGACATGCGCAAGCAGCGCAAGGGCCCCGCGGCGGCGGCGCCGATGGACCGGTTGGTCTGCGGCGACGTCGGGTACGGCAAGACCGAGGTGGCCATGCGCGGGGCGATGCTCGCCGTCACCGCGAAGAAGCAGGTGGCGCTCCTCGTCCCGACGACCGTGCTCGCCGCGCAGCACGAGCGGACGTTCCGCGAGCGGTTCAAGGGGTACCCGATCCGGATCGAGGCGCTCTCCCGGATGAAGACCGCCGAGGAGGTGAAGGCGATCCTGAAGGACGCCGCGGCGGGCAAGGTGGACATCCTCATCGGCACCCACCGGATCCTGGCCAACGACGTCTCGTTCAAGGACCTCGGCCTCGTGGTGGTGGACGAGGAGCAGCGCTTCGGCGTCGCCCACAAGGAGCGGCTGAAGAAGCTCCGCAAGCTCGTCGACGTGCTCACCCTCACCGCGACCCCGATCCCGCGCACCCTGCACATGAGCCTCGCCGGCGTGCGCGACCTCTCGATCATCGCCACCCCGCCCGAGGACCGGCGCGCCATCCGGACCTTCGTCATGAAGTTCGACCCGGGCGCGGTGAAGGAGGCGATCGAGAACGAGCTGAAGCGCGGCGGGCAGGTCTACTTCGTCCACAACCGCGTCCGCTCCATCGCCGCGATCCAGAAGTTTCTCTCCGAGCTCGTCCCGCAGGCGCGCATCGGCGTCGCCCACGGCCAGATGGGCGAGGGGAAGCTCGAGGCGGTCATGAGCCGGTTCGTGAACAAGGAGCTCGACGTGCTCGTCGCGACGAGCATCATCGAGTCCGGCCTCGACATCCCGAGCGCGAACACCATCATCGTGAACCGCGCCGACCACTTCGGCCTCGCGCAGCTCTACCAGATCCGCGGCCGCGTCGGCCGGAGCCGGGAGCGCGCCTACGCGTACCTGCTCGTGCCCGCCCGCCGGCCGGTCACTGCCGACGCGCGCAAGCGGCTCGAGGTCCTCCAGCGGTTCAGCGAGCTCGGCGCCGGGTTCCAGATCGCGAGCCACGACCTCGAGATCCGCGGCGCGGGGAACCTGCTCGGCAAGGACCAGTCCGGCCACATCGAGGCGGTCGGGTTCGAGCTCTACTCCGAGCTCCTCGACGAGGCGGTGCGCGAGCTCCGCGGCGAGGCGCCGAAGGAGGACATCGATCCGGACGTCCAGCTCCCGATCCCGGCCTTCCTCCCCGAGGCGTACGTCCCGGACGTCCACCAGCGGCTCTTCTTCTACAAGCGGCTCGCGCAGGCCGGGACGGACGAGGAGCTGGACGAGATCCGCGCCGAGCTCATCGACCGCTGCGGCGACCCGCCGGACGAGGTGGACGCGCTCTGCCAGGTGATGAGCCTCAAGGTCCGCCTGCGCGCGCTCCGGATCCGCGCGCTCGAGGCCGGCCCGGGCCGGCTCGTCCTCACGCTCGGGGAGGGCGCCGCGCTCGACCCGTTCCAGCTCGCGAAGAAGGTGCAGGCCTCGAACGGCGCGCTCCGCCTCACGCCGGACATGAAGCTCGTCGTCCGGCTCGGCGGGGCGCCGAAGCCCGCCGCGGCCCCGCCGCCGGCGAAGGGGGGCGCGCGCGCCGCGCGGACGGCCCAGGCGGTGCGGCAGGCGATCGCCGCCGCGATGCCTGCCACCCCCACGCCTGCCCAGGAGGCGGCCGCCGGCCGGGAGCTCCTCCGGGCGGCCCGGGAGGCGCTGGAAGAGCTCTCCGGGCTCGCGCGCGCCGACGCCTGAGGCGCGGGCCGGTTTGCTTGATCCCCGCGGCGTTCCGTGCTCTTTTCGGCCGTCCAGGCGCCGGCACCACCGCCCGCGGAAGAACCCGGGGACGCCCGCGCGTTCGATTCGAGAGCCTTCATCCCCACACAGGAGTGAGACCCTCCATGCTGCGTCGCACCGCCGCCCTCGGCCTCGGCCTCGCCTTCGCGCTCGCCGGCTGCAAGGGCAAGGGCTCGGGCCCCGTCCTCGCGAAGGGCGAGGGGTTCGAGATCACCGCGGACGAGGTCCGGACCCTCGTCGAGAGCCAGATGCCGTTCCAGCGGAAGCAGCTCGAGCAGCCGGGGAGGAAGACCGCCCTCGTGCAGCAGCTCGTGAAGGACGAGGTCCTCTTCGCCCGCGCGAAGGAGGAGGGGCTGCTCGAGGATCCGCAGGTGAAGCGTGTCCTCCGGACGGTGATGGTCCAGCGGCTCAAGGCGAAGCACCAGCCGGCCCCGACCGACCCGACGACGATCTCCGCCGAGGAGGTCGCGAAGTACTACGCGGAGCACCCGGCCGACTTCGAGAAGCGGGTCGGCGCCACGGTCATCGCCTTCTTCGCCGCCCCGGACTCGCCGCAGCGCGCGGAGAAGCGGGCCGCGGCGGAGCGCGCCCTCGCCCAGCTCCGCGACGCGGAGCGGAAGGCGGCGACGGCCGCCGATCCCCAGCCCGCCTCCACCCGCGCGGCGCGCCCCGGGACGGCCCCGGCCTCGCCCCCGGCGCCGCCCTCGCACACCGTCGCGACCGCCTTCACGAAGCTCGTCGCCGAGGTCTCCGAGGACGACGCGACGAAGCGGTTCGGCGGGAGCCTCGGCTTCAAGACGCGCAAGGAGCTCGAGCAGTCCCACTCCCCCGAGGTCGCCGCCGCCGTGTTCTCGCTCGCGCAGGGCGGGATCTCGGACGTCGTCGAGACGCCGCGCGGCTTCTTCATCGTCCGGGCGAACGCGGTCCGGGAGCAGACGAGCCTCGACCAGGCCCGCCCGCACATCCAGGTGCGGATCGCCCGCACCCGCGACGAGCAGGTCTGGACGGACTACGTCAAGAAGGTGCAGGACGAGGCGGACGTGAAGCTCGACGAGGCGGCGATCGAGGCGCTGACGTTCGCGCCCGCCCAGCCCGCGATGGCGGGCCCGGGCGCCGGCGCCGACCGCCTGCCCGCCGAGGCCCCCCCGGCCGGGAACAAGTAGGTGCGCGCCCGCCCTGCCATCCTGGCCCTCGCGGCCGTCCTCGCCGCCGCCTGCGACCGCTGCGGCGATCCGCGGAAGCCCCGGACCGCGCCCGCGCCGCGCCCGGTCGCGCTCGTGAACGGCGAGCCGATCCCCGCAGCGGCGCTCGCCCGCGAGCTGCGCGAGGCGCAGGCCGGGACGTCGGGGGCGAGCCCCGCGGCCGACACCCTGAAGCGCGAGATCCTGGACAAGCTCGTCCAGCAGGCGCTGCTCCTCCAGGAGGCGCGGGCGCGCTCGATCACCGTCGGACCCGACCAGCTCGAGCGAGCGCTCCTCCGCCTGCGCGCCGACTACCCCGGCACGCACTTCGACGACCTCCTCGCGCAGGAGCGGCTCAGCCTCACCGAGCTCCAGGCGCGGCTCAAGGAGCAGCTCGTGCTCGAGCGGCTCTTCGAGACCGAGGTCTTCCCGCACCTCGAGGTGACGCCGGACGAGGTCCAGGCGTTCTACGCCGCGCACGCGAAGGACTTCGAGGACCCGGAGGCGGTCCGCGTCCTCCAGATCGTGGTGACCTCGAAGGACCAGGCGCAAGCGCTCCGCGACAAGCTCCGCGCCAACCCGCAGAGCTTCGCCGAGCTCGCGCGGAAGAACTCGATCGCGCCCGAGGCGAAGAACGGCGGCGACCTCGGCCTCATCGGCAAGGGCGCGGGCTTCCCCGAGGTCTTCGACGTCTGCTTCACCCTCCCGCTCCACACCATCTCCGAGGTGACGCCCTCGCCGTACGGCTTCCACCTCTTCAAGGTGACGGAGCGGCGCGCGGCGCAGAAGCGGCCGCTCGAGAAGGCGGCCCCGGAGATCCGCGAGAAGCTCCTGCGCGACAAGCGGGCCCAGGCCGAGGCCGAGTACCTGGCCGGCCTCCGCAAGCGCGCGCAGATCACATACGACGAGAACGCGATCGCCTCGGTGACCCCGTGAACCTCGCTGCCTCCCTGCTCGCCCCCCTGGTCGCGCTGACCGCGGCGGCCGCCCCCGCCCCGGCGCTCCGCTTCCCCGTGAACCGCGTCGCGGCCACCGTGAACGGCGACGTCATCACGCTGCGCGAGCTCGAGCGGACCGCGGCGTCCGCACTCGAGCGCGCCAACCTCATGTCGCCCGGCCCGGACCGCGACCGCGCCCGCGCCGAGGCGCTGCGGGCCGCCTTCGACCTGCTCGTGGCCGACCGGCTCTTCTCCCAGCAGGTGAAGAAGCTCGACCTCCAGATCGGCGACGCCCAGGTGGACGCGCAGGTGGAGGCGATCCGCGAGCAGAACGGCTTCAGCGAGGCCGACCTCGACCAGGCGCTCGAGGCCCAGGGCATGACCCGCGAGGCGTTCCGCGAGCGGGTCCGCGGGCAGCTCCAGAACTTCGCCGTGCTCCAGTACAAGTTCGGGGGGCGGGTGAAGGCGAGCGACCAGGAGCTCGAGAACTACTACCGCTCGCACCCGGAGCAGTTCCAGGGCGAGGAGGAGCTCCGCCTCCGGCACATCTTCTTCCCCGTCCCCGAGGGCGCCGCGCCCGCCGAGGTGCGGCGCGTCCAGGCCGAGGGCGAGCGGGCGCTCGCGCGCGTCCGCGGGGGTGAGGACTTCGCGAAGGTGGCGCGCGAGGTCTCGAAGGGCCCGACCGCCGACACCGGCGGCGACCTCGGGTGGCTGAAGCGCGGGACGGTCCAGAAGGCGCTCGAGGACGCGGCGTTCGCCCTCGCCCCCGGGCAGATCTCGCCCGTCGTCCGCGCGGGGCAGGGGTTCCACATCCTCCAGGCGGTGGAGCGGCGCAAGGCCAACAGCCGCCCGTTCGAGGACGTGAAGGAGCTCATCCGCGACCGGCTCATCCAGGAGCAGGCCGAGCGCTACCGCGAGCAGTACGTGGCGGAGCTCCGCCGCGAGGCGGTGATCGACGTCCGCCTCCCCGAGCTGCAGGCGCAGTAGCCGCGCCGCACGTCCGCCCATGGCCCTCCCGCCGCGCGTCGCGATCAGCCTCGGCGATCCCTCCGGCATCGGCGCGGAGGTCACGGCCCGCGCCCTCCGCGCGCTCCGGAGCGTGCTCGTCCCGCTCGTGTTCGGCGACGCCCGCGTCCTCGCGCGCGAGCTCTCCGAGCTGCGCCTCCCGGTCGTCGAGCTGGGCGCGCCCCTGCCCGCGGGCGGCGCCCTCGTCGCCGTGACCCGCCTCCCCGCCGCCGACGTCCGGCCCGGCCGGCCCACCCCGGCGGGCGGCGCGGCCCAGCTCGCCGCCCTCGAGGCCGCCTTCGAGGCGGTCCGGTCCGGCGCCGCCGCCGCGCTCTGCACGGCGCCGGTGTCGAAGGCCCAGGTCGCCCGCGCCCTGCCCGGCTTCGTCGGCCACACCGAGTGGCTCGAGGCGCGCTGCCGCGTGCGCCGCTCCGTGATGATGCTCGCCGGGAACGCCCTCCGGATCGCCCTCGTCACGAACCACGTCGCGTTCGGCAAGCTCCGGAAGGTCCTCACCCGCGACCAGATCGTCGAGACGCTGACCATCACGCACCGCGCGCTGCGAGAGGACCTCGGAATCCCCCGGCCCCGGCTCGCGCTCGCGGCCTTGAACCCGCACGCCGGCGAGGAGGGCGCGTTCGGCGACGAGGAGGAGACGCTCCTCGCCCCCGCGCTCGCCCGGGCGCGCACCCTCGGCGCGCCGGCGTCCGGCCCGTTCCCCGCGGACTCGGTCTTCTTCCGCGCCGCGCTGGGCGAGTTCGACGCGGTGGTCGCGCTCTACCACGACCAGGGGCTCATCCCGGTGAAGCTCCTCGACGCCGTGAACCACGACCCCGCGGTCAACGTGACGCTCGGCCTGCCGATCGTCCGGACGAGCCCCGACCACGGCGTCGCGTACGACATCGCCGGGAAGCGGCGGGCGAACCCCGCCTCGATGATGGCCGCCCTGCGGCTCGCGGTGCGGATGGCGCAGGGGCGGGCCGGCCGGCGCGCCCGCGCCCGGGGCTAGCGCGGCCCGGCCGCGAGCTCGACGATTAGGGCCTCGTGCCCACGCAGCTCGACCTCGCGCGGCGCGGACAGCGCCGCGCCGGGATGGGTCGAGGCGAGGACCGCCCGCGCCGGCTCCGGGAGCGCGAGCCGCACCGCCCCGTCCGCGAAGTGGATGGCCACGAGCACGCGGTCCGGCCCCTCCTCGCGCACGTAGGCGAACACGTCGGGCGGCACGCCCTCGACCGGCCGGTACGACCCTCGGTGAAGCGAAGCCCGTTCCCGGCGGAGGCGGAGGAGCGCGCGCGTGAGCGAGAGCATGCTCGTGGGATCGCCCGCCTGCGCCGCGACGCTCCGCCGGGCCGCGTCCTGCGCCAGCGGCAGCCAGGGCGTCACCCCCGGCGCCGCGAACCCGGCGTTCGCGGAGCCGTCCCAGACCATCGGCGAGCGCTCCGGGTCGCGCCCGAGCCCGAGGCCGGGGACGCGCTTCCCGAAGGGATCCTGGAGGCGGCCCGGCGGGACGGGGACGTCCTCCATCCCGAGCTCGTCGCCCTGGTAGATCGTCGGGGTCCCGCGGAGCGTGAGGAGGAGGACCATGGCGGCCCGCGCCTCGCGCGCGCCGAGCCGCGTCGCCACGCGCGACTCGTCGTGGTTGCCGAGCACCCAGTTCGGCCAGGCGCCCGCGGGCAGGGCCGCCTCCATCGCGTCCACCGCGCCCCGGATCGCGGCGGCGGTCCACGGGGTCGCGAGGAGCGTGAAGTTGAACGGCATGTGGAGCTCGTCGAGCCCGGCCCCGTACCAGGCCACGAGCGCCAGCGGGTCGTACACGTGAATCTCGCCGATGGCCACCCGGGCCCGCCGCGGGTCGTGGCCGTCGACGAGCCGGCGGATCTCGCGGTAGACGTCGTGCGCGTCCGCGTGCGCGCCGTCGTGGACGTGGAGCTGCGCGTCGTAGTCGCCCAGGCTCTTGTGGAAGCCGCGCGCGGTCCCGGGGTTCGGCGGGTTGTCGCGGAGCGCGGGGTCCTTCAGGATCCGGTGGGCCACGTCGATCCGAAACCCGTCCACGCCGCGATCGAGCCAGAAGCGGAGCGTGTCGAGCATCGCGCGGCGCAGCGCGGGGTTCCGCCAGTTGAGATCCGGCTGCTCGGGCAGGAAGAGGTGGAGGTAGTACTGCCCCGTGGCCTCGTCGAACGTCCACGCCGGGCCCCCGAAGGTCGCGGCCCAGTTGTTGGGCGGCCCGCCGCCGGGCGCCGGATCGCGCCAGACGTACCAGTCGCGGTGCGGGTCGGTCCTGCTCCGGCGCGACGCCTGGAACCAGGGGTGCTGGTCGCTGGAGTGGTTCGGGACCCAGTCGACAATCACCTCGAGCTCCCGCGCGTGCGCGGCCGCGACGAGCCGGTCGAAGTCGTCGAGCGTGCCGAAGAGCGGATCGACGCCGCAGTAGTCGGCGACGTCGTAGCCGAAGTCCTTCATCGGCGAGGGGTAGAACGGCGAGATCCAGACCGCGTCGACGCCGAGCGCGACGAGGTGGTCGAGCCGGGAGGTGATCCCGGGGAGATCGCCGACGCCGTCGCCATTCGAGTCTTGAAAGGAGCGCGGGTACACCTGGTAGACGACGCCGGTCTGCCACCAGGGGAGCTCCTCCCTTTCGCGGGGCGTTCCCATGCCTCGAAGTCTAGGTCCCGTTCGTTGCGCGTGCTGCTCCCGTGCTCGACTCATGCATTGGCCGCACGCCTCGGGGGGTGATGGGCGATCGCCCCGAGGGGCGGCCGGCCGGGCGCGACACGGCGCCGACGCGGAGAAGGTAGTGCTCGGCGCCTTCAGGCGATCGGAGGACGCGCGCGGAGTCCGTCCTGGACGTTCGCCGCTCCGGCCAAACTCGCTCGGCCACCTCACGCTCGCTTCGCGAGCGTGGTGGCCGAGCTCGAGCATGGCCGCAGCGGCCGGTTGGTCCATGACGCGCGCGTTGCTTCTGAGTGTAGGGTGCGCCTGCGCTGACGGTCGGCGCCGTGTCGCGCCCGGCCGTCCGCTGGGGCGATGGGGCTGATGGGTGCTCGGCTAAGGATTCGCTCGTTCCGCACAGACCGAAATCGCAGCCGAGCCGCCACAAGCAACGCCCCAGGTGGACGGCCGGGCCCGACGGAGCGAGCCGACCATCGGCGCAGGCGCCGCACGCGACCTGGCGTGGAACGCGCGCGTAGGGAGTGAACACGCGCGCCGCCGACTGTCCGAAGCCGGCCACCCGCGAGCGCAGCGAGCGGAGGTGGCCGGCAAGTTTCGGCGGCGCGCCTGCTGCAATCACCTCCGGCACGCGCGCGCCCTACAACAGCCTGTGGGCGCCGAGCATCTACCTGGTCGGCGAGCCCGGCGGGCCCGGCCGGCCGCCCACGGCAACGCGCCACAAGGCGAGGCGTACGGACAGCGAATGCGCCCAGAGGGCCACTTGCGACGAAGGCTCGCCCTTCGACTCCGCAGCCGCTTCGCGGCTGCTACGCTCAGGGCGAACGGAATTCTCCTGGATCCCCGCGTGCCCTAGACGTTGAACCGGAAGTGCATGCAGTCCCCGTCCTGCACCACGTACTCCTTGCCCTCGATCCGGAGCTTGCCCTTCTCGCGGCAGGCGGCCTCGGTCTTGAGCTCGAGCCAGTCCTCGATCCGGATGACCTCGGCCTTGATGAACCCCTTCTCGAAGTCCGTGTGGATGACCCCCGCCGCCTGCGGCGCGCGCCAGCCGCGGTGGATCGTCCAGGCGCGGCACTCCTGCTCACCGGCCGTGAAGTAGGTGACGAGCCCCAGCAGCCGGTAGGCGGCGTGGACGAGGCGGTCGAGGCCGGGCTCGGTGAGGCCGACCGCGTGCAGGTACTCGTCCCGCTCGGCCGGCGCGAGGGCGACGAGCTCGGACTCGACCTTGCCCGAGATCTCCACCCACTGCGCCCCCTCCTCCTCCGCCATCGCCTTCACCGCCGGGACGCGCGGGTCGGTCGCCTCCTTCCCGAGCTGCCCCTCGTGGACGTTGGCGATGTAGAGGACCGGCTTCTGCGTGAGCAGGAAGAGGTCCGCGATCGCGGCCCGGTCCTCGTCGGTGAGCGCCTGGCGGCGGACCGGCGTCCCCGCCTCGAGCCCGGCCTTGACCTTGTCGAGCGACGCGAGCTCCGCCTTCGCGAGCTCGCCCGGCTTCCCCGGCGCCTTGGTGTTCTTCTGGGTCCGCTCGCGCCGCTTCTCGAGCGAGTCGAGGTCCTTGAGCATGAGCTCCGTCTCGACGACGTCGCGGTCGCCGCGCGGGTCCACGGCGCCGCCGACGTGAACGACGTCCGGGTCCTCGAAGCAGCGGAGCACGTGGGCGATCGCGTCCACCTCGCGGATGTTCGCGAGGAACTGGTTCCCGAGCCCCTCGCCCTTCGACGCGCCGGCGACGAGGCCGGCGATGTCCACGAACTGGAGCGTCGTCGGCACGACGCGCTTCGGCTTCACGACCGCCGCGAGGGCCTCGAGGCGCGGATCCGGCACCGGCACGACGCCCACGTTCGGCTCGATGGTGCAGAACGGGTAGTTGGCCGCGGCGGCCTGGGCCGTCCCGAGGAGCGCGTTGAAGAGGGTGGACTTCCCCACGTTGGGGAGACCGACGATGCCGACCGAGAGACCCATCTCTTGCTGCCCTTCCCGCCGCGCGAGGGCGCGGCCGATCGTGTCCCGAAAAACGAATCCGAGCCCGGCCGCTCGGGGGCGGCGCGGGCTCGGCGCACAGGTCCTTGGGACGACCTTTTAGCTCACCTTCTCCCGCGGAAGCTGGGAGATGTACTCCTCGACCAAGGTCCGCTGCGCCTTCGTGTCGAGGTTGGCCTTGATGAGCTGGGCGGCGGCGTCGATGGCGAGGTCCACGACCTCGGCCTTGAGCTCGGCGCGGGCGCGCCCCAGCTCCTCCGCGACCTGCTTGCGCGCGTCGGCGAGCATCGCGTCCGCCTCCCGCTGCGCGCGCGCGGTGAGGTCCTGGCGGAGCGCCTCGACCTCCTGCTGGCTCCGGCGGGCGAGCTCCGCCGCCTCGCGCTGCGCGTGCGCCAGGGCCTCCTTCTGCTCCGCGAGCAGCTTCTCGGCCTGGAGGCGCTCGTGCTTGGCCTGCTCGAGCGCCTCGCGGATGGTCCGCTCGCGCTCGTCGAGCATGCCGACGATCGGCCCCCAGGCGAACCGCCGCAGGACGAACAGCAGCAGCAGGAAGGTGATCCCGGTCCAGATCGTCAGGCCGGGATTGATGTCGGTGATCCCGCCCGCGGCCAGGACCGTCGGGAGGGCGGCGACGGCGGACATGCCGGTTCCTCCTAGGCGCCCGTCTTGAGCGCGAGCAGCAGGCAGACCACGATGGCGAAGAGCGTCGCGCCCTCGATGAGCGCGGCGGCGATGATCATGCCGGTCCGCAGGTCGTTCGCGGCGGCGGGCTGGCGGGCGGTACCCTCCATGGCGGCGGCGGCCAGGCGGCCGATGCCGAGACCGGCGCCGAGCACGGCGAGGCCGGCTCCGAAGCCGGCGGAGAGGAAGGCCAGGGCGACTGGGTTCATCTCGGGTTCTCCTCGTCTACGATGTGACGCGGGGGTGCCGGGCCGCGGATCCCGGGGCGCGTGCTGCGCTCTGCCTACCCATGCCCGGGGGCTTCCCCGGGCACGTGTGAACCGTGTGAGCCGTGCAGCTGCTGCGATCCGTGTCCGTGCGTCGAGCCCATGCCCGGGCCCGCGTGCGCGTGAGCCTCCTCGCCCGGCCCGTGGCCGTGCGACTCGAGGCCGGCGCCGATGAAGAGCGCCGAGAGCATCGTGAAGATGTACGCCTGCACGAGCGCTACGAAGAGCTCGAGCAGGAAGATGCCGAGCGCCATCGGGACGGCGCCGAGGGCCACCCACGGCGAGATCACGAAGATGAGCCCGAGGAGCGCCAGGATGACGAAGTGCCCCGCCACCATGTTGGCGAAGAGACGGACGGTGAGGGCGAAGGGCTTCGTGAAGAGCCCCATCAGCTCGACCGGCACCATGATGAACCAGAGCGGCCAGAGCGACTTCGGCACGCCGCCGGTGAGGTGCGCGAGGAAGCCGCCGAGCCCCATCGACCGGATCGCCGCGATCTGCGTGATGAGGAAGGTGAAGAGGGCCATCATCACCGTCACCGACAGGTTGGCGGTGGCGGTGGCCGACCAGGGCACGAGGCCCATGAGGTTCATGAACAGGATGAAGAAGAACGCCGTGACGAGGTACGGGACGTACCGGTCGGCGTGCGCCTTCCCCATGTTCGGCGTCGCGATCTCGTTCCGGATGAACGCGACGAGCGTCTCGACGAAGTTGTAGAGGCCGCGCGGCACGAGGTTCCGCTTGCGGGTGGCGAGGAGCACGACGATCGCGAGCACGAGCGCCGAGAACCACATCATGACGACGTGGCGCGAGGGCGTGAGGTCGAGCGCGGGGTGGTCCGGCGTGCCGCCGAACTGGAGCGTCGAGCCGAACGCCTTCTCGAGGTCGATCTCGCAGGCCCACGACCAGCCGCCGCAGTAGCCGGGCAGCTCCATCACGTAGCCGTCCGCGACGTGGTGGAGCATGACCGAGCCGATGTCGTGGCCGCCGCCGCCGTGCGCCTCGCCCGGCGCGGTCCCCTCGTGCTCCGCCGCCGCCTCGGCCTGCGCCGCGGACTCGTCCGGCGCTCCGGGCGTGACCTCACCGGTCGCGCTCTCCGCGCGCGCGACGCCCGCCAGCGCGAGCGCCGCCACCACCGACAACGTCCAGACCGTCTTCATGCGGAGGACCCCGTGCGCCGCCCCAGGCGCTGCACGTACGCGCCCTCGATCGCTGCGAGGGCGAAGAAGACCACAAAGAACCCGAGCACGAACCCCGGGACGCTCTCGCCCGCCTTCACGATGGCGATGGTCCCCACGGCGACGAGCACGATCCGGGCGAGGAAGCCGAGCACCAGCACCGCGAGCGCCGCCTGCACCTTCGCGCCCGTCCGCGCCCAGCGGCCCATGGCCTGGATCGAGAGGAGGCCGGCCGCGCCCGAGAGCGCCGCGCCGACGAGCGCGCCCGTCCGGTGCGGCCCGGAGGCGAGCGCGCCGAGGAGGGCGGAGGCGACCACCGCGATGGCCCAGCCCTTGTGACTCACCGGCCCGTCCTCTTGCCCAGGACCTGGCGAAAGAAGCTCACGAAACCACCCACCATGCCGAAGAGCGCTCCGCCGAGCGTGAACCACGGCGTCTGCGTCCCGACCTTCCGATCGATGAAGTACCCGAGGAGCGTGCAGCCTGCGACCGCGCCCACGAGGCTCGACGCAGCCCCCATGTAAGGGGCCGCCTTGCGGTACGCCTCTCCCAGGTTGGCGGCGCCGCTCTGTTTCCCGCCCTTCTCGTCGGGGGGCTGGGCCACCGGGTCCTTTCGGGCCGGGCGGGCTCGAGAAAACCGCCCGGGCCATGCCTACTTGCACGGCAAGGAGGCGCCGGTGCAGATAGCAGCCGGACCCCCGGCAGTCAATGGGCGTTCGCGGTGCCCAGCTTGGGTGCCGGGTCCCCGACCCCCGGGACAGGGCCGCGCCCCGAGGGCAAGCCCGGCCCGGACCGGGGCGGGTCACGGGGTGGCCCGCCCCGCCACCTCGAACGCCTCGGCCGCCGCGGCGAGCGTCCGATCGACCTCGGCGTCGCCGTGCGCGGTGGAGAGGAACGCGGCCTCGAACTGCGACGGCGGGAAGTAGACGCCGCGCTCGAGCAGCGCGTGGAAGAAGGCGGCGAACCGCGCGGTCGAGGCGGCGCGCGCCGTGGCGGCGTCGACGACCGGGCCCGGCGTGAAGAAGACGGTGAGCATCGAGCCCACCCGGTTCACCTGCACGGCGACCCCGGCGGCGGCGGCCGCGTGGGCGAGGCCGTCGGCGAGGCGGGCGGAGGTCGCCTCGAGCTTCGCGTACGCCGCCGGCGTGAGGAGCTCGAGCGTCGCCCGCCCGGCGGCCATCGCCATCGGGTTCCCGGAGAGCGTGCCCGCCTGGTAGACCGGCCCCGCGGGCGCGACCTTCTCCATCACGTCGGCGCGGCCGCCGAACGCGCCGACCGGGAGGCCGCCGCCGATCACCTTGCCGAAGGTGACGAGATCGGGCCGCAGCCCGTAGAGCCCGCAGGCGCCGCCGGGGCCGAGCCGGAACCCGGTCATGACCTCGTCCACGATGAGGAGCGCGCCGTGCCTGCGGCAGAGGTCGAGCAGGCCCGCGAGGTACCCCTCGCGCGGCACGAGCACGCCCATGTTGCCGACCACGGGCTCCACGATGATCGCCGCGATGTCCCGCCCGCGCGCCTGGAACAGGAGCTCCGCGGCGGCGAGGTCGTTGAACGGCAGGGTCAGGGTGTGGCGGGCGAGGTCGGCGGGCACGCCCGGCGAGTCGGGGAGCCCCAGCGTCTCGACGCCCGAGCCCGCCTTCACGAGGAGCGAATCGCCGGCGCCGTGATAGCAGCCGTCGAGCTTGACGAGGTCGTCGCGCCCCGTGAACCCGCGGGCGACGCGGATCGCGGCCGTGGTCGCCTCGGTGCCCGACGAGCAGAAGCGCATCCGCTCGACCCACGGCATCCGCTCCTGCACGCGCTCCGCGAGCGCGAGCTCGCGCGGCGAGGGGGCGCCGAACGAGGAGCCGTCCTTCATCGCGTCCTGGACCGCCCGCATCACCTCCGGGTGGCAGTGGCCGAGGATGAGCGGCCCCCAGGAGAGCACGTAGTCCACGTACTCGTTGCCGTCCACGTCGACGAGGTGGCTGCCCCTGCCGCGGGCGAAGAAGCGGGGCGTGCCGCCGACGCCGCGGAACGCGCGGACGGGGCTGTTCACGCCGCCCGGGAAGAGCTCCTTCGCGCGGGCGAACAGCTTCTCGGAGAGGTCGGTCTTCATGGCGTCTCGCTGGCGGCGGGCCGGGCCTTGCCGGCGTCGAAGGCCGAGGCCCGGTCGCCGGGCGCGTCGGGCATCGCCTTCACCCTGCGGCCGCGCACGGCCGCGAGGTTGGTCCGGATCGCGTCGGGGTTCGGGTGCATCGGGAGGGCGCGCTCGTACAGCTCGATGGCGCGGTCGAAGCGGTTCGCCTGCGCGTGGATGTGCGCCTGGCCCTCGAGCGCGCGGGCGAGGAGCTCCTCGCGCGGCCGGCGGTCGATGAGCGCCTGGAACGCCGAGAGCGCCTCCTCCGGCCGCTTCTCGAGCACCCAGGACTGCGCGTGGAGGAGCTGGGCCTCCTCCGCGAGCGCGTGCGTCGGCCAGCGGTCGAGCAGGATGCGCGCCTCGGTCCGCACCTGGCGGTAGTTCTTGAGCTCGAAGTACGCCCTGCAGACCTCGAGCTGGTACTGCGGCGCCTCGGGCGCGTCGGAGGACGCGACGTCCGAGTACTGGGCGATGGCGGCGAGGTGGTCCTTGAACCGCTCGCGGTAGATGTCGCCGATGGCGATCCGCGCGCCGCGCGCCTCGGCCGTGCCGGGGTAGAGCGAGATGATCCGCCGGTAGTACGAGATGGCGCCCATGTAATCGCCGAGCTCGAGGTACGAGACGTCGCCCGCGCCCTTGAGCGCCTTCCAGCGGATCGCGGCGCGCTCGCCCGAGAGCGGGCCGTCGCCGAGGTCCGCGAGGATCGACTTGTACTGCGCGAGGGCGCCCTTCGCGTCGCCGCCGTGGCGGAGCGTGTGCGCCGCCTCGAGCTTGCGCGCCTGGGAGCGGCACCCGCCGGCCGCTGCGAGCAGCGTCAGGGCGAGGAGCGCGGCGGCCGGCAGGCGCGTCCGGCGCGTCACGCGGACTCCTCCGGTCCCTCCCCGCCGCTCGCGCCGCCCTCTTCGCCCTCGCCCTCCTCCTCCGGCTCGGACTCGACCGGCGCCGCACCCTGGGGCGCCTCGCGGACGCCGGCCGCCTCGGCCTCGGGCGTCGTCTCCGCGACGCGCGCGAGCGCGACGACCTGCTCGTCCTTCGACTCGACGGTGATGAGCCGGACGCCCTGCGTGTTCCGCCCGATGACGCTGATCCCTTTCGCCGGCATGCGGATGAGCATGCCCTTGTTGGTGATGAGCATCACCTCCTCGGCGTCGGAGACCGGCGTCGCGGCGACCACCGGCCCGTTCCGCTCGGTGGTCTTGATGGTGATGAGCCCCTTCCCGCCGCGGGTCTGCACCCGATACTCGGCGAGCTCGGTCCGCTTGCCGTAGCCGTTCGCGGTCACCGTGAGCACGGTCGGCGCGGGCGTGCCGTCCGACGGCGCGGCGGGGATCGCCTCGGCCGACACGACGGCGTCGCCCTCCTCGAGGCTGATGCCCTTCACGCCGTAGGCGCTCCGGCCCATCGCCCGGACGTCCGACTCGGCGAACCGGATGGCCATGCCCTGCGCGGTGGAGAGGAGGAGGTGGCTCTTGCCGTCGGTGAGCCGCGCGGAGATGAGCTCGTCGCCGTCCTCGATGCCCACCGCGATGATGCCGGTCGGGCGCGGGCGTGCGTACTGGTCGAGCCGCGTCTTCTTGATGATCCCGTTCCGCGTGGCCATGAAGACGTACTGGTCCGCCTCGAGCGCCGCCTCCGCTGCGGCCGTCCCGTTGGTCTCGGCCTCGGGCCCCTCCTCGGCGCCGCCCGGCGGCTCGGGGAGCCGCCGCACCGGCAGGATCGCGGCGATCTTCTCGCCCTGGGCGAGCGGCAGGAGGTTCACGATGGGCTTGCCGCGCGCGGCGCGGCCGGCGGGCGGGATCTCGTGCACCTTGAGCCAGTAGACCTTGCCGCGGTTCGAGAAGACGAGCAGGTAGCTGTGCGTCGAGGCGACGAAGAGCGACTCGAGGAAGTCCTCGTCGCGGGTCGCCGCGCCGGTCTTCCCCCGCCCGCCCCGCTTCTGCGCCCGGTACTGCGCGACCGGGTTCCGCTTCACGTAGCCGGCGTGCGAGACGGTGACGACCATCTCCTCGTCGGCGATGAGGTCCTCGGTGGAGAGGTCGTCGACCTGGCCGCGGATCTCCGTCCGCCGTTCGTCGGCGAAGAGCTGCCGGACCTCCTGGAGCTCCTGGACCACGACGTCGAGGAGGACCTTCTCCGAGGCGAGGATCTCCTTGAGCCGGGCGATCTCCGCCTGGACCTCGGCGAGCTCCTTCAGGATCTTGTCGCGCTCGAGGCCGGTGAGCTGGGGGAGGCGCATGTCGAGGATCGCCTTCGCCTGGATGTCCGACAGGGCGAACCGCTCGACGAGCTGCCCGTGCGCGGTCTCGCGGTCGGGCGCCTTGCGGATGAGCTCGATGATCTCGTCGAGGTGATCGAGCGCGATCTGGAGGCCGAGCAGGATGTGCTCGCGCTCGCGCGCCTTGCGCAGCTCGTACCGCGTCCGGCGGGTGACGACGTCGCGCCGGTGGGCGACGAACCGCTCCAGCATCTCCTTGAGCGTGAGGATGCGCGGCTGCCCGCCGTCGATGGCGAGCATGATGATGCCGAAGCTCGTCTGGAGCTGCGTGTGCGCGTACAGGTTGTTGAGCACCACCTGCGCGACGGCGTCGCGCTTCAGCTCGATGACGACGCGCACGCCCTCGCGCGAGGACTCGTCCCGGAGATCGCTGATCCCCTCGATCCGCTTGTCCCGCACGAGCTCGGCGATGTGCTCGACGAGCTTCGCCTTGTTCACCTGGTACGGGACCTGATCGACGACGATCGTCTCGCGCTCGGTCCGCGGGTGGACCTCGATGTTCGTCCGGGCGCGGACCTGGATCGTCCCGCGCCCGGTCTCGTACGCCGCCTTGATCCCGTCGCGGCCGAGGATGATGCCGGCGGTCGGGAAGTCGGGCCCGCGGACGTGCTGCATGAGCTCGGGGACGGTGATCTTCGGGTTCCCGATGAGCGCGACCGCGGCGTCGATCACCTCGCCCATGTTGTGGGGCGGGATGTTCGTCGCCATGCCGACCGCGATGCCCGCCGAGCCGTTCACGAGCAGGTTCGGGAAGCGGGTGGGGAGGACCTTCGGCTCCTGGATGGAGTCGTCGAAGTTCGGGCCCCAGTCGACGGTCTCCTTGTCGATGTCGGCGAGGAGGAAGTCGGCGAGCCGGGCGAGGCGCGCCTCGGTGTACCGGTAGGCGGCGGGCGGATCGCCGTCCATGGAGCCGTAGTTGCCCTGCCCGTCGATGAGCGGGTACCGCAGGTTCCAGTCCTGCGCCAGGCGGACGAGCGCGTCGTACACGGCGCCGTCGCCGTGCGGGTGGTACTTCTTCAGCACCTCGCCCACGACGCCCGCGCACTTCGAGTGCTTGCGGTTGTAGAGCAGGCCCTCCTGGTTCATCGCGTAGAGGATCCGGCGATGGACCGGCTTCAGGCCGTCGCGCACGTCCGGCAGCGCGCGGCCGATGATCACCGACATCGAGTAGTCGAGGTACGACTTGCGGAGCTCGGCCTCGATGTTGACCTGGGCGCGGTGACCGTCGCCCGGCGGCGTTCCCCCGGCGTCGGGCGGCGGGGGCGGAAGGATCTCGTCTGACATTTCTTGGACGCTCTTGCCCAGTCGGCGGACGGCCCGGTCTCGAGCCCGTGTGCGAGGGCGTTACCTTACCGGAAACCCCTTGGAAATTCCATGTTTCTGAGCAGATTCCGGCGTCGCCGTACCGCCCCTCCGGCGCCCGCGGGACCCACCTTGCGCACTCTTCCCCGCGCCCCCGGGGGGCACTCCGCACCCCTGGTCTCGCGCATGGATTCTGAGGGATCCTGCCCCTTCGGCCCGCGGCCTGGGCTCGATCTGACGGTGCGATCCTTGCGAGAATCACGGTCCATGGAAGCCGAAGCGCGGATCATCCCGGACCCGACGGGTTCGGGCGTCGCGGCGGGCCGCGCGCGCCTGCTCGTTTGCGACGACAGCGCTTCCATGCGGGCCCTCCTGCACTCGATCCTCGCGCCCCACTACGACGTCCACCTCACGGCCACCGCGGAGGAGGCCCTCGCCGCGGCGCCGCGGTTCGGGCCCGACGTCATCCTCTCGGACCTGCTCCTCCCCGGCATGTCCGGCAGCGAGCTCTGCCGCGCGGTCCGCGCGCTCCCGGCGATGGAGGGCGTCCCCTTCGTCCTCGTCACCACGTTCGGCGGCCCCGACGCGCGCGCCGACGGGCTCGAGGCGGGCGCGGACGACTACCTTGTGAAGCCGATCCGCCCGCGCGAGCTCCTCGCCCGCGTGGCCTCGCTCGTCCGGCTGCGCCGCGTCCTCGTCGCGCTCGAGGAGCGCTCGAACGAGCTCGAGCGCGCCAACCTCGCCGTCCGCGACACCCGCGACCAGCTCGTCCGCGCCGAGAAGCTCGCCGCGGTCGGCTCCCTCGCCGCCGGCCTCGCCCACGAGATCAACAACCCCCTCGCGTACATCAAGGCCGGCGCCACCCAGCTCCTCGGCCTGGTGGACGATCTCCGCCAGTGCGCCGAGACCGCCCTCACGCCCTCGCTCTCCGCCGCGGAGATCGGCGTCCTGCGCGATCAGGTCCGCGAGCTCCACGCCGAGGCCGCCGACGTCGCCCAGGCGCTCGCCGACGGGAGCCGCCGGCTCGAGCGGCTCGCCTCCGACCTGCGGGTCGTCTCGACGCCGGCCAACGGCACGCAGGAGCTCGTCGAGCCCACCGACGCGCTCGACGCGGCGTGGACGGTGCTCCGCAGCCGCTTCACCGCGCTCCCGCGGTACGAGGTCACGACCGAGCCCGGCCCGCCGATCCAGTCGTCCCACGCGCTCGTCACGCAGGCGCTCCTGCCCGTGCTCGAGCGCGCGGTCGTGATGGCCGGCGCCGAGGGCTGGATCCGCGTGGAGCTCCGGCAGATCCCGGGCGGCGTCGAGTTCCGCATGGAGGACTCCGGGCCCGGCATCCCGGCCGACGTGATCGCCCGGATCTTCGATCCGTTCTTCACCGCCCATCCCGGCACCAGCGCGGGCGGCCTCGGCCTCGCCGTGGCGTACGGCATCGCCCACGGGCTCGGCGGAGACATCGCGGTGACGTCGCCGCCGGGCAAGGGCGCGACCTTCCGCGTGCGGCTGCCGCGCGTGCCGGGGAGCTTCGTGCCCGCCGTCGCCGGCCGCGCGTCCGAACCGTGAACGCGCCCGTGCCCGCGTCCGCGCGCGGATCGGACCCCTACTCCCGCCCCGCCACGCGCAGCCGCGCGGTCGCGCGCCGGACGCGCGCCGCCTCGTGCCGGTAGTGCTCGTCCTGCTCGGTCATGCGGAGCAGCCGGTCCTGCGCCTCGGCGAAGGCGCGTTGCGCGCGCTCCACGTCGATGTCGCTGGCCGCCTCGGCGGTGTCGGCGAGCACCATCACCCGGTCCTCCGCCACCTGCAGGAATCCGCCGCCGATCGCGTAGTGGTGCTCCCGGCCGCGCTCGACGTACGTGAGCCGGCCGGGCTCGAGCGCGGTCATGAACGGCGCGTGCCCCGGGCGCACGCCGAAGCCGCCCGCGACGCCGGGCGCCCGCACCTCGTCCACGGCCGCGGACAGCAGGCGGCGCTCCGGGGTCACGATCTCGAGCGAGAGCGCCATGGCCTCACCCCACCGCCAGGGACTTCGCCTTCTCCACCGCCTCCTCGATCCCGCCGACCATGTAGAACGCCTGCTCGGGCAGGTCGTCGTGCTTGCCGGCGACGATCTCCTGGAAGCCGCGGATGGTGTCCGCAAGCTTCACGTACTTGCCCTCGTTGCCGGTGAACTGCTGGGCGACGAAGAACGGCTGCGAGAGGAAGCGCTGGATCTTCCGGGCGCGGGCGACCGTGAGCTTGTCGTCCTCGGAGAGCTCGTCCATGCCGAGGATGGCGATGATGTCCTGGAGGTCCTTGTAGCGCTGGAGGATCTCCTGGACCTGCCGCGCGACGGCGTAGTGCTCGGCGCCGACGACGAGCGGGTCGAGGATGCGCGAGGTCGAGTCGAGCGGATCGACCGCGGGGTAGATGCCGATCTCCGTCAGCTTGCGCGAGAGCACCGTGGTCGCGTCGAGGTGGGCGAACGCGGTCGCGGGCGCCGGATCGGTGAGGTCGTCGGCGGGGACGTAGATCGCCTGGACGGAGGTGATCGCGCCCTTCTGCGTCGAGGTGATCCGCTCCTGGAGCTCGCCCATCTCGGTGGAGAGGGTCGGCTGGTAGCCGACGGCGGAGGGGATGCGGCCGAGGAGCGCCGAGACCTCCGACCCCGCCTGCGTGAACCGGAAGATGTTGTCGATGAAGAGGAGCATGTCCCGGTTCTCCTCGTCGCGGAAGTACTCCGCGATGGCGAGGGCCGAGAGGGCGACGCGGGCGCGAGCGCCGGGCGGCTCGTTCATCTGGCCGTAGACCAGCACGCACTGGCTCTTCGAGAGGTCGTCCTTGTCGATGACGCCCGACTCGATCATCTCGTGGTAGAGGTCGTTCCCCTCGCGCGTCCGCTCGCCCACGCCGGCGAAGACCGAGAAGCCGCCGCGCGCCTTGGCGACGTTGCCGATCAGCTCCTGCAGGAGCACGGTCTTGCCGACGCCGGCGCCGCCGAAGAGGCCGATCTTGCCGCCGCGGAGGTAGGGGGCGAGGAGGTCGATGACCTTGATGCCGGTCTCGAACGCCTCGATCTTCACGTTCTGCTCGGTGAGCAACGGCGGCGCCCGGTGGATCGGGAGGCGCCGGATCGACGCCAGCGGCCCGCGCTCGTCCACCGGCTCGCCGACGACGTTCAGGATCCGGCCGAGCACCTCCTTGCCGACCGGGACCGAGATCGGCGCGGCGAGGTTCTTCGCCTGCATGCCGCGGACGAGCCCCTCGGTCGAGTCCATCGCGATGCAGCGCGCGGTGTTCTCCCCGAGGTGCTGCGCGACCTCGATGACGAGGTTGTCCGGCCGGGCGTCGATGCCGGGGTTGGTGAGGGCCAGGGCGGTGTAGATGTCGGGCAGCCCGCCGGGCGGGAACTCGACGTCCACCACGGGGCCGATGACCTGGGTGACCCTGCCGTTCTGTACGCTGGTGCTGGCCATGTCTTTCCTCTTCCCCGTGCTCGAGCCCGAGCCCGCTCCCGAGCCCGACCCGACGTAGCGTGAACTACTTGAGGGCCTCCGCCCCGCTCACGATCTCGAGCAGTTCCTTCGTGACGTAGGCCTGCCGGGCGCGGTTGTACTGGAGCGTGAGCGAGCCGATCATCTCCTCGGCGTTCTTGGTCGCGGACTCCATCGCGCTCATGCGCGCGCCGTGCTCCGAGGCGGCCGACTCGAGGAGCGCCCGCCAGACCTGCATCGCCACGTGGCGCGGGAGCAGCTCCCCGAGGAGCGCCTCGCGCGAGAGCTCGTACTCGAAGTCCACGGCGGACGCGGCGGCCTCCGCGGCCGCGGGCGGCGCGATCGGCAGGAGCTGCACCACCACCGGCTTCTGCGAGATGGCCGTCTTGAACTCGTTGTAGCAGACGAAGACCGCGTCGAGCTCTCCGGAGAGGAACCGCTCGGTGTACTCCCCGGCGATCTCCTCCGCCTTGTCGTAGCGGAGGTTGCCCTGGACGCCGCTGAAGTCCTTGCGCACCGGGAGCCGGCGCGCCCTGAGCCCGTCGCGCCCCTTGCGCCCGATGGTCGCGAGCCGGACCTCCTCGTAGCGGCCGTCGTTCTCGATGAGGAACCGCTGCGTGCGCCGCACGACGTTGGAGTTGAACCCGCCGGCGAGGCCGCGGTCGCTCGTGATCACCACCACCTCGACGACGCGCGGCGTCGCGCGGGCGGCGAGGAGCGGGTGCGGGGCCTCGTCCTCGCGCCCGGTCCGGGCCGCGACGCGCCCCAGCATCTGATCGAGGAGCTGCACGTACGGACGGGTCCGGAGGATGGCGTCCTGCGCGCGGCGGAGCTTCGCCGCCGACACCATCTTCATGGCCCGGGTGATCTGGCGGGTGGAGCGGACCGAGGTGATCCGGTTCCGGATGTCGCGGAGCGAGGGCACGCGTCGCCTCCTACCGCTCCGGCGCCGCGGCCGCGCCCGCTGCGCTCCCGCCGGCGCCCTCGATCTGGAACACCTCGCGGAACTCGCGGAGCGCGCCGTCGAGCGCCTTGCGGATGCCGTCGTCGAGCGCCTTCTTCTCGGCGATCGCCCGGAGCGTCGCGCCGTGGCGGGCCTCGAAGAACGCGACGAGCTCCGTCATGTACCGGACCACCTGGTCGACCGGGACCGGGCGGATCCAGTTCTGGCCGTTCTCGTCCCGCTGCGTGGCCGCGTAGATCTGGACGATCTGCTTCTCGACCGACATCGGGCTGTACTGGCCCTGCTTCAGCACCTCGGTGAGCCGCTCGCCGCGGGCGAGCGTCTCCTGGGTCGCCTTGTCGAGGTCGGAGCCGAACTGCGCGAAGGCGGCGAGCTCGCGGTACTGGGCGAGCTCGAGCTTGAGGCTGCCGGCGACCTGCTTCATCGCCTTGATCTGCGCCGAGCCGCCGACGCGCGAGACCGAGATGCCGACGTTGATCGCCGGCCGAATGCCCTGGAAGAAGAGGCCGGTCTCGAGGAAGATCTGCCCGTCAGTGATCGAGATGACGTTGGTCGGGATGTACGCCGAGACGTCGCCCGCCTGCGTCTCGATGATCGGCAGCGCCGTCAGCGACCCGCCGCCCTCCTTGTCGGAGAGCTTCGCGGCCCGCTCGAGCAGCCGGCTGTGGAGGTAGAAGACGTCGCCCGGGTACGCCTCGCGGCCCGGCGGCCGGCGGAGCAGGAGCGAGAGCTGCCGGTACGCGACCGCCTGCTTCGAGAGGTCGTCGTAGATGATGAGGGCGTGCCGGCCGGTGTCGCGGAAGTACTCCGCCATCGTGACGCCGCTGTACGGGGCGAGGTACTGCATCGGCGCGGGGTCCGACGCGTTGGCGGCGATGACCGTCGTGTACTCCATCGCGCCGTACTGCTTCAGCTTGTCGACGACGCGCGCCACCGTGGACTGCTTCTGGCCGATGGCGACGTAGAAGCAGTAGAGGTTCTGCCCCTTGTTGTTGATGATCGTGTCGATCGCGACGGCGGTCTTCCCCGTCTGGCGGTCGCCGAGGATGAGCTCGCGCTGGCCGCGGCCGATCGGCACGAGGGCGTCGATCGCCTTGAGGCCGGTCTGCATCGGCTCGTGCACGCTCTTCCGCTTCACGATGCCGGGCGCCTTGATCTCGATCTTCCGGCGCTGCTTCGCGTCCACCGGCCCGCGGCCGTCGATCGGGTTCCCGAGGCCGTCGAGGACGCGGCCGAGGAGCTCCTCGCCCACGGGCACCTCGGCGATGCGCCCGGTCCGCTTGACCGGATCGCCCTCGCGGATGTGCTCGAACGGCCCCATGATCGCGGCGCCGACGTTGTCCTCCTCGAGGTTCAGCACCAGCCCGCGCACGCCGCCCGGGAACTCGAGCAGCTCGCCGGCGGCCGCGCCGGAGAGGCCGTGGATCCGGGCGACGCCGTCGGCCTGCGAGAGGACGGAGCCGGTCTCGGCCACGTCCACCTTCTTGCCGTAGTCCTTGATCTGCTCCCGGATGATCCTGCTGATCTCGTCCGCGCGGATGTCCATCGCTGCGTCTCCGTCGTGTGGCGTGTCGCGCTTCGCCGTGAGGGCGCCGCGCTCAGTTCTTGAGTGACCTGCGGAGGTCCTCGAGCTGCGTGCGGACGGACCCGTCGTAGACGAGGCTTCCGACCTGGGTGACGGCGCCCCCGAGGAGCGCGGGCTCGACGCTCCGCTCGAGGAGCACCTGCGCGCGGGTCAGCTCGGAGAGCCGGCGGGCGAGCGAGGCGAGCGTCTCGCCGTCGATGGGGACCGCGGTCGTCACCCGCGCGCGGAGCCGGCCGAGGTGCGCGTCGGCGAGCTCGCCGAAGGCGCGGAGCACGTCGGGGAGCTGACCGAGGCGGTTCCGATCGCCGAGGAGGCGGAGGAGGTTGGCGGGCTCGCGATCGAGCGCGAGCGCCGCGCCGAGACGCTCGGCGATCGCCTGCCGATCGTCACGGCTGCGAAGCGCATCCGCGAGCACGACGGCGAGCTCCGGCGTCGAGCGGAGGACGGCGGCAAGCGTCCCCAGGGACTCCGACCAGGCCTCCACCTTGCCGTTGTCGACCGCGAGCCCGAAGAGCGCCTTGGCGTACCGACGAGCTACCGAGCCAGAATCCATGAAGGACGCGCCGTAGCACGCGAGGGTTTGAGGGTCAAGGCTGTATTTCCAAAGACTTCGGGTACTTAGCGGCCGCAAGTGAGTGTTCTCAAGTCCCTCTCGGGACGTGTTTGACAGGCCGCCCGCTCGCCTTACGTTCGCCGCGAGCCAGGAGGTCGAAAATCATGACGCGATTCGAGCCCTTCAAGGAGTTCGCGCGGCTCTCTGACGAGGTGAGCCGCATGCTGGACGAGCGGCAGCAGATCTACCGCAGCGGGGAGTCCGTCGGCTGGACGCCTGCGTGCGACATCTACGAGGACGAGGAGGGTGTG
>Ga0196976_1000266_pt1 | contig 35552 bp, 27 predicted proteins | sample S3v_513CmetaG_FD_148644 | JGI IMG/M metagenome (GOLD analysis project Ga0196976, IMG submission 148644) | Soil microbial communities from Anza Borrego desert, Southern California, United States - S3+v_5-13C | ecosystem: Environmental > Terrestrial > Soil > Desert | place: USA: California... | reverse complement strand
ATCGAGGTGGCGGCGAATCAGCGTCCGGTGATCTCGGTCGCCTTGCAGCAGATTGCCGCAATGCTCAGCATAGCCAGTGAGCCAGCAGGCGCGCGCATCTACGTCGACGACCGTGATACGGGGAAGTTGACGCCCGCACAATTCACTGTGGGCCCGGGCTCGCACCAGGTCACCCTCAAGAAGGATGGTTACTTCGACTACGCAGGCACCGCGACTGCGCAAGCCAATCAGACAGTCGCCGTCTCGGCTTCGCTGGTACAGGCCGGACGCACGGATCGCATCGAGAGCGCCAGCAAGCTTGGCAAGCTATTCGGACGCGGAGGCAATCCGGAGATGGGCAGGCTGCGAGTAAAGACAGAGCCGAAGGGCGCCTATATCACCATCAACGGCAACCCGGCACCAGACGCCTCACCGAGCGAGTTCCTTTTGAACCCGGGTACCTATCAGGTGCGAATGCAACTCACTGGTCGTCCTGATATCCGGCGCACTGTGCAGATCATCAAAGGTAAGCGCGTCGAGTTGGATGAAGTGTTCGATCCCCGATAAGCAGGGCCTACGCGCAAAGAAGGGCTGGCATTTGCCAGCCCTTTTTTCGACCTCGAACGTCGCGCTATTTCATCTCAAGCGGCTTCGCGAGACGGAAGCTGAGCGCCGATTCGGCTGGTAGGACAATATCCTTGGTCCCGGTAAATGCAGCGCCTGCGGTTCCGGCTCCGGCACCCACAAGAGCGCCGATAGCGGCTCCCTTTCCGCCCCCGGCGAGTCCGCCAATCAGTGCGCCGGCTCCGGCGCCGCCGCCGATCATCGTGGCCGTGCGCTTCCCTTTACCCTTGCTGGCACGATTGACCGGAGACGCCTCGATCCGGTACTCCTTGCCGTTGATGCTGATCGTCTGGAGCACCAACCCGAGTTGCGCGCCCCCCTTAAACTTGCCTGCGGGATGGGCAACAGAGACGGTTCCCGATGCGGTGGATCCTGCCGGTATGGCCGTTTTGCCTGCGATCTCCACGGGATTCGCAAGAGTGGCCGTAAACGCCTCTCCGGTCTGGCTGGTCTTCGAGCCCACGGACTTATCAAGCCGGACAGTCAGCACGGTGCCTTCGGGCACGACGAGTAGCTCCGGGGCCATCTTCCCGACGCTGGTCGTCGGCTTGGACTCGGCGCTCGCCGCGGTCGCGTCTGCACCGCTGGCTGGAGCAGTGCCTGTGGCGGCGCCTTCGGTTGCCGACTTACCGCAAGAGACCACAACCAGAAGCAGTGATAGCGCAAGACACAGCACTGCAAAGCGTGAACGCATACAGTACCTCCCCCTCTTTCTTTGATTGTTGGAAACGATGTTGGCCGAAGTCAGACGTGTAGCGCCGCTATAGTACTCCACGTGAGTTGCTGGACGCGAGATTCTGGCGACGAAAAAGGCAACGCGGTGCGCTGCCTTGCAGTTCCTGTCTGAGAATCACTGCACGCCCGTGAAACTGACCACGACCTCCACGGTGGACTCAACAGCTTCACCATTGAGGAAGGCGGGCCTGTATTGCCACTGCTTGACCGCGTTCGTTGCGGCCTCGGCGAAGACCCTCTGACCTCGCACGACGTTGACGTTCTTCACGCGACCGTCTCCCCCCACAGTGACGTTGAGTACTACGCGATCGCCAGCGGGATTAGTGCGGCGCGCTATCTCGGGAAATTTCGGCGGCACGCGGCGGATAACTTCAGGAGGCGAGAGGACCGACCGCTGCACCGAGAGCTTCGGCGGAGCAGCTTTGTTGCTTGCGAGCAATGCGCCCATTTCCGGTCGTCCGGTATAGGCAACTGTCGGAGCCTCAACCTGCTCGCCAGAGGGGCGCTTCGGGACTGCGCCGTTGTTCGCGACTACCACCGCGGGGCGACGTTCCGGCTCCCTGGTTTCCACATCAGCCGCTTCTTCCTTCGTGCGTGTGGCACTCGTAGCGGTGGAAGAGGCAGGCGTGTTCGTCCTGGTGCTCGCTTCCGGCGTGGCCTGCGCCGACTGCGTAACGGCTGGAGCCTGTGATAATTGCGGAGCTTGTTCTGTCGCTAGCGGTGCAGTGGCTGCGGTCTGCTGGCGACCCCGCATGAGGCTGTAGATTCCCCATCCGGCGCCACCAAGCAACAAGACACCGACCACGATCGCCGCGACAATTTTCATGTTCAGACCGGAGCTTCCGGACGGTTGTTCCAGGCTTCGGAACATCGGGCTCTCGATGGCGGGTGTCGCCACGGGAGTTGAAGCCACCACAGGCTTCTGCTCTCGAACCACCGGCTTGGGAGCCACAGGAGCTGCTTTCCGCGCGTCTCCGGCAGGCGACATTGCCGCTGACGAGAGGCGTGGGGCGGCAGCGGGAATCAGGATGTCGCTTGCGGACTGCGAAGTCGCCTGCTCCGCCTTCCTTTGCGCATTCACAAGAGCAACGATCGACGGCAGCGGATCTTTATCGCGTTTCGACGGCTCGTCAAACTTCTGAGGCTCCGACTTCGGCGCGGGTGGGGCGACGGGCTCCGGACGCTCAAAGCGGTCTTTCACTAACGGCTTGGGGTCTTCGACTTTGAAGACGGTCGGCGTTGGGGTGCTGACTTTGATCGGCTCGGGGGCGGCCTGCGGCGGGATGTGAGAGGGTGGTTCAGAACCAGCCTCGCTTGCCCGTTCCATCACGACCGCGGCTGGCTCCGTCAGAGACGCTGCTTGAGATCTTCCGGTTGCAGCTTCAATGCTGCGCTCCACCTCGGGCGGAAGGGGCGGTGCCACATGAGTTTCGGTTTTCGGCGGCTCGGGAATTGCGACAGTGGGAGCCGGAACGGGACGCTCAATGGGGCGCACAGGCATCTGCACGACGGGCGCAGGACGCGACTGCTCCTCCCGCATCGCTAACTCGTTGACAATGTCGGCCAGGGTGCGCATAACAGCGATATGCGTTGGGCGGAATCCGTTCGGCATTGCCGAGAACGCCGCCAGCACTCCTCGGACGCGGCCTGCTTCGCCAACCGGGACCATGACCATCGACCGGATACCGAGCGACGCGGATGCGGCGGGATCGACACGCGTATCCGTTTCGGCGTCCTCGCAATAGAGTAATTCGGCTGTTTGGATGCAGAGCCCGGCGAAGCTGCCATCGAGGCGCAGACGGCTGTCGACATCGGGAGCCAGGTTGCCGCTACTTGCCTTGGTCACAGCGACATTTCCAGAAACAAGTGCGATAGCTGCGCCACCTGCACTTGTGAAGCGGAGCACTTTTGCAGTAATGTCTGCCAACTGCTCCGATAACTGATCGTCGGCACCGGTCGCGGGATTGGGGAATAGCGCCTTGTTATCCATTGCGAACTCCAAGAGCGGGTGGCGAGGAACTCTTACACCAGCAGTGGCTCTATGATGTCACGATAGTGTGCGGTACAGTGTCCTCGAAACCTATAGAGTGAATAACCTAAGACCAGCGTGGTTCATGGACTATGGTAATTACGCCAACAGCCACGCATCCGGAGAAACTGAACCCACGAGCTTAATTTGCAGGGGAGAACTTGATGAAGAGTCTACTCGAGGTTCTGCGCGAAAAGGAACTTCAACTGAAGATTTTGACCGACCAGATCGAGAAGCTGCGCGCAGCAGCACGCATTCTGGAAGAAGAAGGAATCACTGAGATAGGGGCGAAATCCGCAGGGGCTGACCCGGTGCGGATCGATTCACCCCAGGTTTCCTCGAAGAAAGCTTGGCCGTAAACAGCAGGGCTGCTCGAGCATTATGGATGGCGAAAAGCGGCCGTGTTTCCCCACGGCTGCTATGCCATCAACCCTTCCACGCGGTAACCGGCCTCTGCGGCAAGTTTGAACCGCTGCTCAAGCTCGCGCTCCAGTTCGGCTGCTTTGTCCTGCGCTGATCCTTGTTCGATAAATCCGAGCATCGCCGGCAGAGACATCCACCACATCAGGCGTTCAAAAGCTTCCTTGTTGAAGTAGCGCTCCGCCTCGTACTCGTGAACACCCATCAACCAGGCGACGTCGGGATCGTGCACCCAGCTCAACACAGCCGATTTCCGAGTAACAGGCTGCTCCGTCGCTCCAGGAGCCCACGCGGAATGCGCGAACATCGCGCGTAGACGCGCAGCGGCTCGCCAGTGCTCTTCTCCGTCCAGCCCGGACGCGGCGAATCCGGCGGCAAACGCATGGCGCATCCGCATGGCGTCAAACATCTCGCCGGCCGCGTGATCGCTGGAATCGGGATCGGCGAAGTGGCCGAGAGCATCCAACGCGCACCATGCCAGAACGGTCGCCCAGCGCCCCTCAAACGGGGCCGTTGACTTCTCGCGCGTAGGCAGCACCTCGCGCGCCTCTTCTGGCCACGGCTTCGACAGATAGGTTTCGAAATCGGGAATTTTGAGCGCGGCTTCGAAGCGCTTGCGGAAGTGCACTGCCGCGACGTCGAAATCACCCTTCCACTCCGCAGCGCGGATACCCGCTGCTGTTGCCGCTGCACTCCCGGCATAGGTTCGCGCTTCGGTAAGGAAGCAGCACGCCCGCTGTTGTAACTGATCAAGCAGTTGCTCCGGCGAGGTAGCCCGTGCTGGCACTTCCTTCGGCGTAGTCAGCTTCCGGGACGCAGCTTTTTCGGCAACGGCCTTCTTTGCTGCTTTTTTTGCGGTCGACTTCTTAGCGATGTTTGCAGGTGCGAGAACCTTTGCCACTTCACGCGGCTCTTCGTCGCCAACTGCTACAAGTGCCGAAAAGGCACGAACCAGTTCCGGATCAAGCAGCGCGCGAATGGCGTCGTGCACGGGCTTCAGTTCGAGCGCGCGTAGCGCATCGTCCAGACTGGATACGCCAGTTCCATTCAACGTATCGCACAGCCGTCCCCATGGACGCACACCGTCGCGCAACTCACGCCAGTCAAGAAGCACGAAGGTCTTGTAGCCGCCGAGTTCAAGGCGAATTCCCTTTTCGGCAAGATCGCCGGCGCGGTGCAGATACTCCAGTCCCGTGAATGCGTCGCGGAATGCTACATACGCACTGGGATCGGTTGAAACCCCGAAGCTCTCTCCCAGGCTTTTCTGTCGCAGGTTTCGGCCACCATCCGGCTGCTTCTCGGCGTAGGAGCAGGACAAGCGGATCCAACCGGAGGTGCTGTCGTATTTATTGTTATAGACGACCAGCGCGCGCTGGTCCCCGACGCGATTTGAGTAGGCGAAGACGTTTTCGTTGACCGATCCGCCATCGGTGTAGAAGTCATATAACAGGAAATTCTCCACCTCCGCGAAAACAGCGCGACGGTGCAACAGCGGGGTGATCTCGCGCTCGTGACGTGCGACGAGCCATTGATCCGGGCGCTCGTCGTAGTAGGCACGACGGTACTCCATCCCGTACTTCTCGGTGTAGCCCTCGATCTGACCGTGGCCGAACATGGGCAAGCCCGGCAGTGTCGCGAGCAGCGTACATACTCCGAAATACTTGTCGCCCTTACCGAACTGGTCAACCGCGGTGCGCTCGTCAGGATTGTTCATGAAGTTGACGTAGCGCTTCAGAATGTCAGGGTCAAACTCGAGGGTGTTCTTGATGACGCTGCGATAGTTGGCGTTCTCTTCGTCGCGCAGCATATTCATGAACGCCGAGTTGTAGACGCGATGCATGCCGAGCGTGCGAACGAAGTAGCCCTCCATCAGCCAGAACGCCTCGGCCAGCAATAACGTTCCAGGAACTTCGGCTGCTACACGGTCGACAACTTCACGCCAGAATTCGACAGGGAAAGCGGCATCGAACTCTTCTTTCGTCAGGCCATGTTCGGCGCGAGACGGAATGCCACCACCGGTACCTGGTGCCGGGAACCATAGCCGCTGGTAGTGGCGCTTGGCCAGCGTCATCGCCGCGTCGAAGCGAATGATCGGGAACAGTCGCGCCACGTGCAGGATGGTTTGAATAACGCCTTCCCGGACATCAGCTCGAAGGTAGTTCAATTGCGCCGTGTCGTTCCACGGGAAGCTCGTCCCGTCATTGCCGTGGTAGATAAAGCGCATGTCACCGCTCCAGCGATCGACACGGCGGAATACCACTGCAGCATCGGAGCGACTGTAATAGTGGTCCTCGATCTTAATCTCGACACGATCGTCCGGTGAGAGATCTGGCCCGTTGAATTGATATGCCGGATACGGGCTGAACGGCAGCGCGAGAAACCAGTCCGGATGTTCGAGGACCCAGCGCGAATCGATGCCCATGTGATTGGGAACCATGTCGCTGGCGAGCCTAATACCGCGCAGAGCGGCGCGATCACGCAGGTTCATGTATGACGATTCGCCGCCAAGGTCGCCGGCGATGTTATAGTCGGCCAAAGAATAGGCGGAGGCGACCGCGTCCGGATTGCCGCAAAGTTGCTTGATGCGCTGCGACGCCCTGCTGCGTTCCCAAATCCCGATGAGCCAGAGCGCGTTGAACCCGCGCCGCGCCAGGCGGTCGAGTTCTTCGTCGGGAATCTCATTCAGTTGATGGATGTGGCGGCCATACTGCTTCGACAATTGATCGAGGTAGACATACACCGTCTTCGCGACCATGACGGTGCGCGGCATCCAGTCCACGTCAGGACTGAAGCGTTCGTATTCGACATCATGTCCGCCGCCACCGTCACTGCCGAAATGGGGAATTGCGGCTTCGCTGGAGTCGCCCATTTGCTGACCTCCGCCGAATTGCGCAGCCGGCGGATGGAAGCGCATCCAGGTGGCCAGCTCTTCTCCTTTCAGCACGTCGGCGGCCGTGAGCAGACGTCGGAAGATGCCCCCGAGGATTGGACCAAGGCGCTCGCGCAAAAATGCGAGTTGCGCCACCAGTGACTCGGGTGCAGCCAGGGCTGGGGCACGCAGCACATCAACCAGGTTCTGTGCGTCGAAACCGAACTTTGGGCGTGTCTCGAAGTACTCGCGGAACCCGGCCGCCATCTGCAGATAGGATGAATTGCGCGCCAATGGATCATCGTCGAAGAGTTCGCGGAACGGCTTGAATGCCGGGTTCATGTTCGCCAACCACAGCATCATCATTTCTTCGAGTGCGACTGCGCGATGCGGCGTCTCCCCCGTGTTGCCTTGCAGCCACTCCTTTGCGGTGAGTTTCTTCCGGTAAACGTCGACCGGCGGGAACTCCTCCGTAAATCGAAGCAGACTACGGGTCACCGCGTCGCGCCCGAGTCTCGACTCAAAGAACGTGACAGCGTCCACAATGGCACGCGGATCGTGCCGCTCGCGATAGGTCTGCACCATCGCGTGCAGCGCCTCATCGATGAGTCCCATTGCGTTGAGTGAACCCGATTGCACGGCGAGATCCGGGTTTCGCTCGGCGTCGCGGACGCGGTTCATGCGTTCTGCAAACTCGCGAGCTGCCGGAATATCGGCGAAGACCACGTTGCCCGTTATCGAGAACAATGCTTGGTCAAAACCGTAGCGGTCGCGGGCTGCCCGGGAGACGTGGAACTCAAAAGTAGGCGTCGTGCTCATGCCGTCCGAAGTATAACAACCGAGGTCTCAAAGGAGAGATCAGATGGACGCACGCACTCGCGCGTGCAGTATTCGCGGGTGTTGAGGAGTTTCCGCACCAGACCTGTGATGCGCGTCTAGGCCAGCCTGCTTGCCCGCCGCAGGGGTCAAACGACATCGAGTGCGGGGGATTCACCTACTCAGCAACGGCCGCCACGACAATGGATGCCGGGTCCACAGGGATGTAGGCGACGCGAAAAGTGCCGATTTGGCCGTCGGAGCGTAACTGGTATCTCATTCGACGAAACACGGGCTGCCGCTCCTCGAAGCAGCGGCGAAAGTCATCAATAATCTGCGGCTCGTTGGAATAAAGGTCGGAGACGCGCTTCCCTTTCAGTTCGCTGATGCGACCGCCCGTCAACTGCACGGCTGCGCCGTTGTAAGCCGTGAGTATGGGATCAAACACATCGCCCGACTGCACCCACAAGTACATTACTATAGGAGCGTGCTGGAACAGGGCCTCGAATTTGGAGTCGTCTCTCGCCATTCGCCTCCAACTTCAACTTACGTTTCGCGCCGCGAATAACGTTTTGCATCTCGGTGCGTCTGTTCACCGTCCATTTACGCAAACACGACCGATCCTCAGGCATAATTAGCGGATGTTGCAGTGCACCCGCACGATTCGACTTGGTGATAAGAAGATTATGGTTATGGCAAAGCGGCAATCCTTGTTGTTGGTCTCCACGTGCTCTCTTGTGCTGGCGACCGCCTCTCTAATTGGATGCAGTAGTCAGTCCAAGGCAAACGGCGGTCCGGACCAGGGGGCTGCGCAGGCCATGCCTGTGAAAGTCCAAACGGTGAGTGCTCAGAAGGTCAGTGACTTTACCGAGTACCTTGCCACTCTCAAGTCGCGGCGCTCGTCCGTGGTGCAACCGCAGGTTGACGGCCAGGTCACGAAAATCTTCGTGCGCTCCGGCGATCGCGTTTCTGCGGGTACTCCCATCCTGCAGATAGACCCGCTCAAGCAACAGGCAGCGGTAAACAACCTTGAAGCCAACCGCGAATCGCGGCTCGCCACGCTCCAACTGGCCGAGAAGGAGTTACAGCGACGGAGGCAACTCGCCGCCGCAGGCGTTGTCAGTAAGCAGGACCTCGATCAGGCTCAAACGGCCTTTGACGCAGCAAGGGCCGACGTAGAAGGGTTAGCTGCCGGCGTACGTGAACAGCGGGTTCAGCTCCAGTACTACACCGTGAAGGCGCTGTCGGACGGAGTCGTCGGAGATATCCCGGTGCGAGTGGGAGATCGCGTATCGAATCAGACAGTACTCACTACCCTCGACCAGGGCGGCGAACTCGAGGCTTACATTTCGGTTCCGGCCGACAGGGCTGGAGACCTGCGCCGCGGCACACCCATCGAGATCGTGAATGGCGAGGGTGCCGTGCGCACAACCGTCAGTTTTGTGTCGCCTCGAGTCGATCCCGAGACTCAGCTGTTGCTCATCAAGGCCGCCGTGCCAAACAAGGACGGACGTTTTCGGAACGAGCAAGTCGTCCATGCCCGAGTACTCTGGCGGGAAGTCGAACGACCGCTGATTCCGGTCACCGCTGTGTCACGCGTGAGCGGCCAGACCTTCGCATTCGTGGCGGAACAGAATGGAGATAAGGCCGTGGCTCGCCAGCGCGCAATCACCGTTGGCGAGATCATGGGTAACAACTACGTCGTGCTCGAAGGGGTCAACCCAGGCGACAAACTCATTACCGGCGGAGTTCAGATGCTCGCCGACGGCATGCCGGTAAAGCCGCAGGCCTAGCGCGCTGGAGACATTCCCATATGGTTAAGTTTTTTATCCGGCGACCCGTATTTTCGATCGTCTGCTCGCTGCTGATTATCCTTGCGGGTGCAATCGCAATCCCGACTCTGCCCATCGCGCAGTTCCCGATCATTGCGCCTCCGCAGGTGAGCGTTTCCAGCTTCTACAACGGCGCGAACTCTCTCGCGGTCGAAACGTCGGTCACCACGCTCATCGAACAGGCGGTCAACGGCGCTGAGGGACTTCGGTACATAACTTCGAGCAGCGGAAACGACGGCTCAAGCCAGATCACGGCTACTTTCGACCTCACGCGCAATCTGGACATCGCCGCAGTGGACGTCCAAAACCGGGCTTCTACGGCACTCGGTCGCCTGCCCGCCGAGGTACAGCAGACCGGGTTGAACATCAACAAGAACTCCGGCTCCTTCGTGATGGCTGCCGGGTTTTATGCCGAGAACAGCAAGTACGACACGCTCTTCATCAGCAACTACCTCGATGTCTACGTGAAGGACGCGCTGAAACGAGTGCGTGGCGTAGGCGACGTGATGATCTTTGGTGAGCGCAAGTACTCGATGCGCTTGTGGCTGGATCCTGTGAAGCTCGCCGCCCGCGGCATCGCCGCCAGCGACGTCACGGACGCTCTCCGCGAACAGAACGTGCAGGTAGCAGCCGGACAGGTGGGACAATCGCCCGCGCTGCCCAACCAGCAGTTCGAGATCAGCGTGCGCGCCGTGGGACGCCTGACTTCGCCGGAGGAATTCGGAAACATCGTCCTCAAGCGAGGAAATGATGGAACGCTGGTGCGCCTTGCCGACGTCGGTCGCGCGGAACTCGGCGCCGAGAGCTACGCCGGAAATCTCAGCTACAACGGACACCAGGCGATTGGTCTTGGCGTTATGCAGCTCTCGAACGCGAACGCGCTGGACGTCGACAAGGGTGTGCGCGAAGAACTCACACGTTTGTCGCGGCAATTCCCTCCGGGACTGAAGTACCAGATCGCGTTCGACACGACGACAGCCGTCAATGAATCCATTCAGGAAGTGCTGGTTACGCTGGTGGAAGCCATCATCATCGTCATCCTGGTGATCTTCCTATTCCTCCAGACGTGGCGAAGCACCTTGATCCCGGCGGTCACGATTCCGGTGTCGCTGATCGGAACCTTCGCTTTCGTAAAGCTGTTCGATTTTTCGATAAATACGCTGACACTCTTCGGCATCACGCTGGCAACGGGCCTCGTGGTAGACGACGCTATCGTCGTGATCGAGAACGTGGAGCGTCACATCGAAGAAGGCATTGCAGACGCACGCAAGGCTTCGGAAGTGGCGATGAACGAGGTGACCGGAGCGGTCGTGGCCACCTCGCTGGTGCTCATCGCCGTTTTCGTCCCTGTGGCGTTTTTCCCGGGGACCACGGGACGGCTCTATCAGCAGTTCGCACTCACCATCGCATTCTCTATCGCGCTGTCGACCTTTAACGCGCTGACGCTGACACCTGCTCTCTCGGCTTTGCTGCTGCGCCACACTGATCGGTCCAACTTCTTCTTCCGCTGGATCAATAACTTGATCAAGCGTGGGACTGAGGCGTATCGGCGAACACTGCATCACCTCACGGCACTCGAGATCGCGGTCGTCATCATCTTCGTCGTTGGACTGATAGGTACATACCTCGTGTATCGCGCGGTCCCAACCAGTTTCGTGCCCGACGAAGACCAGGGCTACTTCATCACCCTGGTGCAAGCACCCGAAGGGGCGTCACTGCAATACACGACAGAGGTCTGCAACAGAGCGGCAGCGATGTTGGCGCAGAACAAGGACATTTCCGGTGTCTTCTCGGTGCCGGGATTCAGCTTCGGTGGCGCGTCGCCTAACCGCGGCATCATCTTCATTAACCTGCGGGAGCAGGCGGAGCGCAAGGGGGACGAGCACTCCGTGCAGGCGATCATCAATTCTGTTCGCGGGCCTCTGATGTCCATCCAGGAGGCAATGGTGATCCCGTTCCTTCCTCCGCCGATTCAGGGCCTGGGCGAGTTCGGCGGATTCAGTTTCGAACTGCTCCAGACCGGCTCGGGTGATCTGGCCGAGTTGGAAAAAGTGCTGAAGGATATGGTCGCGAAGGGTAATCAGCGTCCCGAACTGCGCGGTCTGTTCAGCAGCTTCTCGGCACGCGATCCGCAGTTCGAGGTCAACATTGATCGCGAGAAGGCGAAGAGCCTCGGCGTACCGTTTTCGCAGATCACCTCGACACTGCAAGTCTTCATGGGATCGCAGTACGTGAACGACTTTGACTTCAACAATCGGTCGTACCGCGTCTACGTGCAGGCTGACAGCAAGTTCCGCTCGCAGCCCCGCGACCTGCGCCAGTTCTACGTGCGCTCGCAGGATGGCCGAATGGTGCCGCTCGACGAACTGGTCAGCATCAAAGAAACGACCAATTCGGCGATCGTCAACCACTACAACCTGTTCCGCTCGGCTACGATCAATGGAAGCGCGGCTCCCGGCTACAGTTCGGGACAAGCCATCGCCGCAATGGAGAACCTCGCGCGTGAAGTGCTGCCGGTAGGCTACTCTTTCGAGTGGTCGGGCTTGTCATACGAAGAGATCCAGTCCGGCGGCCAGTCCTTCATCCTCTTCGGACTGGGCCTGCTGGTCGTCTACCTGACGCTCTCGGCGCAGTACGAGAGCTTCGTGCTCCCTTTCATCATTCTGCTGTCGGTACCAATGGCGGTGCTGGGCGCGCTGGGTGCGCAGTGGATCCGCGGCTTGCAGAACGACGTCTACTGCCAGATCGGTCTGGTGATGCTGATCGGCCTCGCCAGCAAGAATGCGATTCTCATAGTGGAGTTTGCTGAGCAGCTCCAGGCTAAAGGCTTTTCCCTGGTGGATGCGACCGTTGAGGCGGCGCGTCTCCGACTGCGCCCGATCCTGATGACCTCTATTGCATTCATCCTGGGCGTGCTGCCTCTGGTCTTCGCAACGGGCGCCGGCGCCGCCGGACGGAACTCGGTGGGTACCACGGTTTTTGGCGGAATGATCGTCTCGACGTTCCTCAACCTTTTCATCATCCCGGTGATCTACCTTGTGGTGCGGCGAATGCTTCCGGCCAAGAGCGGGGCACGCGCGGCAATCCAGGGCGAGCCGGAACCAAGTCCAAGCTACGACTGATTGCATTTGAGCGTCAGCAAGAACCCCACCTCCGGGTGGGGTTCTTCTCTATGCGGGCGTCGACATCGTGCGGCATGAAATGAAGCCGCGACGTACGCTTGCAAGGCAACTCTCTAGAGAGCACACTCGAAGGTCTGTCTAGTTCGCGGGCGCTCGGGTACTCGCAACGGCTTTAGCGCCACCCGAGCACAGATTCACAAGACCTCCGTCACGCGGCTCTTGAGCCCATTTGTGTCCTCTGAATCCGCATCCCCGGCGGCAGATCGGCGGCAACCCGCTGAATCGCATCCTGCACTGCCTTTCCGAGTTGGTCTCCGATTCCCCTCGTCTGGAGTTGGGACACAAGCCTGTCGATGGTAGCCAAAATCGGGAGATCAATTTTCCAGGGAGAGGGGCCTGGCTCCTCGGAAATGATCCAGTCTGTAAGTTGTCTCACCGGATCATCGTCAGGTTCCGGCACTCCCCATTGACGTACGAAGGCCAGCGGGACTTTGACGCAATGCCTCCCCTTTTCCGTCTCAAAGCAGATCACTGTGTATGTCATGGATTTCTCCCTTCGCTCCTGAGCATCTGAGCCGCACGTACTACCAGCAGTACTATTCTGGTTCGATTGGTTGCGCCCTCAAGTGAATTGTGACCTTAGCTGTGGGTTGGCCCTGAAGAATTCATCGGCGACGCCCCACTTTCGCAATTGCGATGAGTTCGACGTTTTCTTTGACGAGCTTCTTGCCGGTCTGCCACTCTCCGCCGGGAAGCTCCGTGACCCACACGTGTGAATTGATTGGCCGAACAGACGTGAACAGAGGTAACTGCGGAATGTAATAGTTCTGTACTGTCACAGCACTCGCGCGATCCAGCTTTCACAATCGAAGCATGGATAATTCGGATCGCAGCTTCAGCACCCCCGCAGTTCATCCGAAGGGCTCCAAGGCCCGTGTTCTGCTTTCATCCGTTTTCGGCCCATACGCTCAGGATGATCAGTTTGGCAGCCGCACCATCAATCCGATGGAGCTTTATCACAACCAGGTTACGCGCTCGCAGGGCAGCTTCTCGCTGCGGATGTTCCACCGCTCGTGGGGCATCATGATGATCCAGTACAACATCAGCGCGCCTTGCACGGTCCTCGACTTCCCGACACGTGAAGCTTTCGAGAAGGAAGTCACGGCGAACCAGTACGACATCATCGGTATCTCGGGCATCATTCCGAATTTCGGCAAAGTGCGACACATGTGCCAGCGCGCGCGCGAGCTCTCGCCCAACTCCACGATTGTCGTCGGCGGGCACGTAGCCGCCATCCCCGGAATCGAGCAGTTGATCGATGCCGACCACGTCGTGAAAGGCGAAGGCATCGCCTGGATGCGCCAGTACCTTGGCGAAGACCTGACTGCTCCCATCGAGCATCCGCCCATCATGTCCGGGTTCGGCATGCGCGCGCTCGGATTGAAGGTGCCTGAATCGACGCGCACCACCGCCGCCACCGTGATCCCCTCGGTCGGCTGTCCAATGGGCTGCAACTTCTGCACAACGTCGGCCTTCTTCGGCGGCAAAGGCAAGTTCACCAACTTCTACGAGTCCGGCGACGAGATCTTCCGGGTCATGTGCGACATGGAAGCGAAGCTCGGCACACAGTCGTTTTTCGTCATGGACGAGAACTTCCTCCTGAATCGTCCGCGAGCGATGCAACTGCTCGCCCGGATGAAGGAGGGCCAAAAAAGTTGGGCGTTGTATGTCTTCTCTTCAGCCAATGCCCTTCGCAAATACACGCCTCGCGAACTCGTGGAATTGGGAGTGTCGTGGGTTTGGATGGGTCTGGAGTCACCGCATTCGACGTACTCCAAGCTCGACGGGGCCGACACGCTCGCCCTGGTCAATGAACTCCGGCAGCACGGCATCAAGATGTTGGGGTCCACCATCGTCGGCCTCGAACACCACACCCCGGAAAACATCGACCAGGAGATCGACTTCGCCTGCGCTCATCGCACAGACTTCCACCAGTTCATGCTCTATACGCCAGTCCCGGGCACGCCGCTCTTCTACCAGATTCAGAACGAGGGCCGGCTGCTCGATAACGTGGACCTGGCGGACATCCACGGACAGTTCAAGTTCAACTTCAAGCATGCGGCCATAAGCCAAGAACAATCGAAGCGCTTCCTGGACAAGGCCTTCGAGCGCGATTTCCAGTTGAATGGCCCGAGCATCTACCGCATTTGCGAGACGATGCTGCACGGATGGAAGCGCTACAAAAAGGACGCGGATGCCCGGGTGCGCGCGCGGTTTGAATGGGAAGTCGAGCACCTGAAGACGGGATACAACGCCGCGCTCTGGGCGATGGAACGCCGCTACCGCGAAGCCAACAGTGCTTTGAGCCAGCAGATCCGCGCCTTGCGCAAGCAGGTTGAGGGCGAGTTCGGCATCATCTCGCGGGTGACGCGTACGGTGCTGGGCCCTATACTGCTATGGTCGTCGCGGCGTGAAGACCGGCGGCTCTCGGCCGGCCAGACCTACGAACCGCCGACGTTCATCGAGCGGCGGAACTGGGTAGAGGCTTAGAACAATCCTAAGCAGCTAGAGGGACCAGAACGCCATCGAAGTAAGAACCTGACATGGTTAAACAACTAAGTTTCGCACTGGCGATGGTGTTCAGTGCCCTTCTGCTGGCTTCACTCGCCTGGGCGCAGACTCCTTCGGACATTCGCAAACTGGCCGACGCAGTGGACAAGCGTTACAACCGGCTTTCGTCGCTCGAGACGAATTTCGTCGAGGTCTATCGCGGCGGAGGCATGTCCCGCAGCGAGTCCGGCACCATGTGGCTGAAGAAGCCCGGCAAGATGCGGTGGGAATATCGCACGCCACGCGAGAAGCTGTTTGTCACCGACGGCAGGAACGCCTGGTTTTACGTTCCCGGTGAAAAGCAGGCGCGCAGGGCATCGGTGAAGTCGCTCGATGACCTTCGCTCGCCGCTCCGATATCTCTTAGGCAGGACGAAGCTGGACAAGGAGTTTGAAGGACTTTCCTTTGCGCCGGACGCGAAGCCTGCCACACCGGGCAACACCGTCCTACGCGGCGTGCCCAAGTACATGGCCGACCGGGTCTCGCAGGTCCTTCTGGAGATCACTCCTGAAAACCGTATAGCACGCATCTACATCGAGGAACTTGACGGTTCCACGACCGAGTTCCGCTTCCAAGATCAACGCGATAACGTCCAGGTAGCTGATCAGAGATTCCGCTTCTCTCCCCCGATGGGTGTCGAAGTAATGGAAGCCAAGGAACTGGAGCCCTGAGGGGTCTCACTGGGGTAACGGCCGCAGCAGAAATCATTAAGAATCATCTGTATGGAGCGGCTACAATGCTCTGGTTTTCAAGGTGTTAGACTAGTTCCAACGGCTCTCATACAGAATCTGGAGTCACCGGCCTGACTGGCCAGAGTGATCAGGAGCTATGGCGGAATTCGTCGTAAGAATGGCCGACGAGCGCGGCCACGTGCTTGAACAGACCGAAAACGGGTTCTCCGAATCCGAGGTGCGAGATCGGTTCGCGCAGCAGGGGTACCTCGTTTACTGGGTCAAGCCGAGAGGACTGATCGCGGGCGGCAGGATTGCGCGCCCTTTCGGCCGCAAGATCAAGCTTGATCACTTCGTCGTTTTCAACCAACAGTTCGTCACGTTAATCCACGCAGGCCTGCCAATCGTTCAGGCGCTCGACTTGCTCGCCCGACGTCAACGCAACAAGTATTTCCAAAGCGTCCTGGAAAACGTTCGCGACCGCGTCAAGGGCGGAGAACTGCTCTCGCAAGCCTTCGAAGCGCAGGGAGTGTTCCCGAAGATTTATTCGACCACGATCCTGGCTGGTGAAAAGTCGGGCAATCTGGAAGAAGTGCTCACGCGTTACTTGAACTTCCAGCGGCTTGGCCTCTCTTTCCGCAAGAAGCTGCTTGCGTCGCTGATCTATCCGGCGGTGCTGGTCATCGGCGTCATAACGCTGGTTACGGTGCTGATCACCTTCGTCGTCCCGCAGTTCGCGGCGCTGTACGCCGATCTCAATGCACCGCTGCCTGCGTTCACTTCCGCAATTCTCTGGATCGGAACCGGCGTGCGCACCTGGCTGCCGTTGATCGTGGTCGCTGTCGTGGCTCTTGCCCTTCTGTTCTGGCGCTGGGCTAAGACCGAAACGGGCGCGCGACAACTCGACAGGCTGAAGCTGGCAATGCCAGTCGCGGGAGCAATATGGCTGAAGTACCAGGTGGCGCTATTCGCACGGATGCTCTCGACTTTGTTGTCGGGTGGCCTGCCGCCGGTACCCGCATTAGAGACCTCCGCCGACTCGATGCAGAGTCGTCTGATGCGCTCGGGCATCACAACCGCAACGCAGGGTGTTCGCGAGGGACGGCCGCTCTACCGCAGCCTGGAGGATACGCAAGTATTTCCGGAGCTGTCTGTGGAGATGATTGAGGTTGGCGAATCCACGGGTGCGCTCCCGACCATGCTGAATTCGGTTGCCGAGTTCTACGAAGAAGACGTGCAGAACGCGCTCTCGGCCGCGATGTCGCTCATCGAGCCAGCGATCCTGATCTTCATGGGTCTGGTCGTCGGAGGAGTCCTGATTTCGCTCTATCTGCCGGTGTTCAGTATCGGAGCGGCGGGAATCAGGTAGCAAACGGACAAAGTTGTTTTGATTGGGGTAGTAATGGCTCAACTATTTGTAAATAACGGTGGCAATGTCGGCACTCCGGCAGCGGAGGAGGAATCACGCGCACGTGAGCTTGCCCGACGATATCGCAGTGAATTCATAGACCTCAGGAACTTCCACATCCAGCACGACTTGATGCGCAAGATTCCTGTGGACCTGATGTTCCGCAACAATTTCGTACCTCTTGAGGAGACTCCCGACGGCCGGCTGGCTATCGCAATCGCAGATCCCAGCCAGCTGATGATGATCGACGAAATCAGCCTCATGCTGGGCCGCCGCATCATCCCTAAGGTCGCGACGCTTTCGCAGATCACGGACATCCTGAAGAAGACCGAGCAGTCCCAGCGCGTGCTGGAAGAAGCCAGCGAAGGGTTCGCGCTCGACGTCATCCCGGAGGATGAGACCTCGGACGAGACCATCTCGATCGAAAAGCTGACCGCCGAAAGCGACATCAGCCCGATCATCCGACTGGTCGATACCACGATCTTCACGGCCCTGCAGCGCCGCGCGTCTGACATCCACATCGAAACGCGCGACGACTCCGTTGTAATCAAATACCGCATTGACGGCGTGCTGCAACAAGCCATGCAGCCCATCGCGAAGGAGCACCACTCGACGATCATCTCGCGTATCAAGGTCATGAGCGAGTTGGATATTGCCGAGCGGCGCATCCCGCAGGACGGGCGTTTCCGCGTGCGCTACAACACCAGGTCGATCGATTTCCGTGTGTCCATCATGCCGAGCATCAACGGTGAAGACGCTGTGCTCCGCGTGCTCGACAAGGAATCGATGAGCGAGAAGTTCCACAAGCTGACCCTCGACGTCGTGGGCTTTGGCGAAGGCGACCTCAAGCGTTTCCGGCGCTACATCGCTGAGCCTTACGGCATGGTGCTGGTCACCGGTCCGACCGGTTCCGGAAAGACGACCACCCTGTACGCGGCACTGAACGAGATCAAGACCGACGAAGACAAGATCGTCACCATTGAGGACCCGGTCGAGTACCAGATCCGCGGCGTCACTCAGATCCCGGTCAACGAGAAGAAGGGCCTGACTTTCGCCCGCGGTTTGCGCTCGATCTTGCGCCACGATCCCGACAAGATCATGGTTGGCGAGATTCGTGACACCGAAACCGCGCAGATCGCCATTCAATCGGCGCTGACGGGACACCTGGTATTCACCACCGTCCACGCGAACAATGTGGTGGACGTGCTCGGCCGCTTCCTCAACATGGGCGTAGAGGCCTACAACTTCGTCTCAGCGCTGAACTGCATTCTCGCCCAGCGGCTCGTGCGCGTGGTGTGCGACTTCTGCAAGCAGGAAGTGCGCTATCCGACCGAGGTGCTGGAGGCAAGCGGCCTCGATCCGCAGGAGTGGGCAAACCGTCCGTTTTACGAGGGTGTTGGGTGCATCGAGTGCTCCGGAACGGGGTTCCGGGGACGTACCGCCATCCACGAATTGCTGGAACTGAGCGACCGCATCCGTGAGATGATTCTCGACAAGAAGCCAAGTTCAGAAATCAGGAAAGCGGCACGCGAAGAGGGAATGAAGTTCCTGCGCGAGTCCGCACTTGATAAAGTAAGGGCCGGCGTAACGACGCTTAAAGAGATCAACAAGGTCACGTTCATCGAGACCACACGATAGACATGGCGATGGCACATCACAGACGGCGGCCGACGGTGGCGTGCGAGATCACGCCGACCCACGTCATCGCGGGACGCGCGAACAACGCGCGTGATTCCATCGATACGGCCGAAATGCGCACGCTCCCCGACGGCATAATCGCCCCGGGTCTCGCGTCCGAGAACGTGCATGATGCGGGTAAACTCCGCGACGCCGTATGCGACGCGCTGAATGCTGTGGGTGCCCGAACGGGACGCGACGTCATTGTCGTTGTGCCCGACGCCGCTGTCCGCATTGTGCTGCTCGATTTCGACACCCTGCCCGAACGCCGGACGGATGCTGACGCAGTGGTGCGCTTCCGCCTAAAGAAGTCACTCCCGTTCGATGTCGAAAAGGCGGCACTTAGCTACGACGTGCACCGTGAAGTTTCCAGTGTGCGCGTTGTGGTTGCCATTACTCCCGGTCCAGTGCTTGAGGAATATGAGCGCGCAGTGCGCGAAGCCGGGTACACGCCCGGCGTGGTGGTGCCTTCAACCGTTGCCGCCCTCGGTGCCGTCGATGGTCAGCGGCCAACAATGGTTCTGAAGGTGGACCGCGGCACCACGAGCGTGGCGATCGTGGACAATGATCAGTTGCTGCTGTTCCGGACGCTGGAAGGCGGAACAGATGTTGATAGCGAACGCCTCGCCGAGGATGTTTATCCGTCCATCGTGTTCTTCCAGGACACTTATGGAGTGAACGTCGAGCGCTTGCTGGTTGGCGGCGCAACTTCCATACAGCAGGTAGCCCCTGCGCTCGAAGCACATACCGGTATGCGTGTACAGGAACTGGTGAGTTCGGTGATGCTCCCGGCGTCAGCGGCAGGAGCGCACCGCTCACAACTTGCAGGAGTGGTCGGAGCACTGGTCGGATAGCCGGAACAAGAACGAATGCGCCTGAACATCAATCTCGCGAGCCGTCCGTACGAGGACATTCGCAACTTCAACAAGCGCTGGGGCACAATCGCTGCCATGCTGGCGCTGCTGACGGCGGCACTCATGTTTTACGCAGTCAGGTCATGGCGTGAGTCGCGGGACGTCAACGCGCAGATCGCGACAGTGCAAAACGAGATACGCTCGCTCGACTCCGAGAAGCAGGCAGCCGTCGCACTGCTGAACCGTCCCGAAAATCGCACTACGGCCGAGCAGTCGCAGTTCCTTAACCAATTGATCGCCCGCAAGGCATTTTCGTGGACGCGGGTGTTCATGGACCTCGAACGTCTGATGCCGTCGGGGCTGCACGTCGTGTCCATCAAGCCGGAACTCGGGCCTGACAATCAGTTGCAGGTAAGCATGGTAGTCGGCGGCAATTCGCGCGAACGAGCGATTGAGCTGGTCCGGAGGATGGAGCAGTCGCCAACGTTCAGGCAGGCCCGCGTGCGCGCGGAAGCCGCCCGAGAGAACCCGGCTGATGGCGATGCGGTGCGCTTCGAGATTTCTTCGATTTACGTGCCGCAGGGACCCGGTGTCGCCGAGCCCAACAACGCTGGAGCAAACGAAACTCAAAAGAGCGCAACGAGAACGGCTGGCGCGGGAGGGCTGCACTGATGGCCAACATGCAGACAGTGCGCCGGCGGATGATGGCTCTTATCATCTTTCTCGTAGTGCTTGACCTTGCTGCAATTGCGCTTCTGCTCTCGCCCGTGGGACGTTCGCGCGACGCGCGTATCGAGGAGTATGATCGCGTGCGCAATCAGCTTCAAGCAAAGCGCCGCGAGGCACTTCCAGCTCGCGATATGGATAAGAAGCTGCTCACAGCTCGCGAAGAGATTTCGGAGTTCTACAAGGATCGCCTCCCGGCGCACTACTCCGAGGTGACTGCGGCTCTCGGCACGCTGGCGAAAGACTCGCGCGTGCAACTGGGACAGATCAAGTACGACGCCAACGACAGCGGAATTCCCGGACTACAGAGGCTTGAGATACAGGCGCAGGTGACCGGCGATTACGCGAGCGAGATGCGATTTATCAACGGCCTGGAACGCGAGAAGACGATCTTTGTGGTCAATTCCGTGAACCTGGGCGAGGCCCAGGCAGGCGGCGTCAGGCTGGAAATGAATCTGGAAACCTACCTGAGGACACAATAGGTGAAGCTGGGAACGGAGAGTCGGGGCAAGACGGTCGCCGCCATCGTGTTGGTGGTCGTGGCAGTGTTGGTCCTGGTCTGGCAGTTGATGCCATCCGCGCCGACCGCGTCTGCCCCAGCTACGGTGGCCGGGAGAGGTCAGGATCAGTCCGCTACGTTGCAGGGCAACGCGCCAGCACCCAGGCGTGGCGTGAGAAACACCACCCCGGTGCTCGCGCAGACACTCGACCCCCGGTTGCGGATTGACCTGCTGAAGGCCGCCGAAAGCACTGAGTACGAGGGCAGGGGGCGCAACATCTTCAGGGGCGAAGCTGAAGCTCCGCCCGTGACGGAAAAGCCCGTGGTGCCGGTCATGACGCAGCCCGAGCCGCAGGGGCCTCCTCCGCCCCCGCCCATCAACATCAAGTTTTTCGGATTTGCGAGCCGTTCCGGCGAAGCCCGGCAGGTATTCCTTTCCCAGAACGGGGACATCTTCGTCGCCAAGGAAGGCGACATTGTGAATCGGCGCTACAGGATTGTTCGCATCAATCCGACCTCCATCGAGGTCGAGGATGTGCTGAGCAACAATCGCCAGAGCATCCCCCTTCAGCAGGGGTAACGAACTCCCATCAGGGTTCGCAGTTGCACCGGGCAGGCAGTTCCGATGAGACCACTTTCCCACCTTCGAACTTTGGGCACAACGCACAGCCGCCCCCTGCGTCAGCAAGCCGGATCCGTGATGTTGGTACTCCTGTTCCTGCTGGCCGCGATGGTGATTGCCTTAGGCGCCGCGGCGCCACGGATCGCACAGCAGATCAAGCGCGAGCGCGAAATTGAAATGATTCATCGGGGCGAACAGTACGCCCGCGCGATCAAACGCTATTACCGGAAGTTTGGACGCTACCCAACCCGCATCGAGGAACTGGAGAACACGAATAACCTGCGCTTCTTGCGCAAGCGCTACAAAGATCCTATGTCCGAAGACGGCAAGTGGCGATTTGTACGCTACGGAGAGATCCAGATGGGCCAGACCGGAACCGGCGGCGGCTCCGTCGGAGGCGCGGCGGGCGGAAGCGGGGGTAGCTCTGGCCAGGGCGGCGGTTCGTCGGGCAGGGATACGGGTGCTGGCAGCGGCGGGAGCGGCTCTAACGTCGGCGGAGGCGGAACTGGGCTATTTGGTGGCCAAAGCGGAGGCAGCCAGCAGCCCTCGTCGCTGTTCGGCTCATCTTCGGGATCGGGGTCCACTGGCGGCATGTTTGGCGGCGGTCCGATCCTGGGGGTCGCCAGCACAAGCGAAAAGCCGGGAATCCACGAGTTCAATAACAAGCGCCAGTACAACCAGTGGCTCTTCATTTACGACCCGACGCAGGATCCTAACGGCACTCGATTGATCAAGGGGCCCTATAATCCGAAAGCCTTCGTCGGCCAGTTTGGAGGCGGCGGACCTAACCAACCGGGCCAACCGATCATGCCCGACGGTATTGGGAAACCCGGCGGTCTAAGTACTCCCAGTGGCACGCCTGGTGGGCTGAGTGGGCCGCCGAGGCAAGACCCGCCGAACCGCTAGGTCGGTAGCTTTCCAGGTCTCACCAGCAAAAAGCCTCGCCAGATGGCGAGGCTTTCAAAATTGCGCGGCGTTCGCGATTATGCGCTGAAGGACGATCCGCAGCCGCAGGTGCTCTTCACGTTGGGATTCTCGAACTTGAAGCCAGCGCCCTCGAGAGTTTCCACGTAATCGACAGTCGCGCCTTGCAGGTACATCAGCGAGGTGGCGTCGACATAGACGTTAAGCCCATCGAAATCGAACACTTTGTCCATGGCGCCAGCGCCATTTTCGAAGGACATGCTGTACGAAAAGCCAGAGCAGCCGCCGCCCACAACGCCCACGCGCAGTCCAGTGGGAACCGGGTTCTGCTGAGCCATGATCTCTTTCACTTTGGATACGGCGGTCGGCGTCAGGTTGACCGGGTTAGTCTTCTTAACTTCAGGGTTTGTGGTGGTGGTTGCCATTCTCGTCTCCTCAGAACTTGTACGTACAATTATAAGCGCACAACGCCTTGTGATGAAACCATTTCCGGAGTGGTCCCGGCCAACTCGGCAGAAAAATCCGCTCGTGTGCTCGGGCACCTATGTCTTGGATGTCGAAACGGCTACTTCGGTCGCACCAAATGCGCCTTCAATCTCGCGGGCACCGAAGGGTTGCTCCCGTAAGCATGCCAAAATCACGCATCAACCCACGATTTTGCGGTCGCAGAGACTCAACCGGGGCTATAATCGGCGGCAAATCAGGCCCCCAATACCGCGTCCCGGCTGGGGTGACAAAGGCAGCCGGGCTCCACGAGTCGCGGGACCAAAAACAGAGGTGGCGTATGCCGCTTATGACTGTGCTGCTGATAGTCTGGTCCGTACTCACGACAATCCTGGTGATCCTCATCATCTATCGCAGCACCCTCACCATGCACGAAGATGACCAGCTCTTTCTTAACGAGTCGGAATCGCACATGGAGATTGAGCAGAAGGAATTGCTCAAGAAGGTACATCGCATCACGCCGGTTGTCTCGGTGCTGGGCGCGACGTCAGGGTTACTGATCTTGGTGATCGCGGGCATGTGGGTCTGGCGTGGACTGAATACGGTTCAGTAGCAGACAATAACCCTCAACGAAAAACCGGGGCGGCATCGCCCCGGCGATACTCTCTCCGCCGGGACTCGCATGCGCGTCAGTGCTCGTGTGGGGAGCTACTCTTCTTCGTTGATCTCGCAGTTCTCGAAAATGAGCGGGTTATCGCGTCCAAGATCGCCGACGCGTACGCACCGCTTCCCTTCCAGCAACCCGAGCAGCGGCTCCGACAAAATGTCTCCCCGCCACCCGTCTAGTAGAGTCGGCGTCTCGTTCCCGTCCGGCTCCAGTTTCCACCGCACTAGCTCCTGCAGGTCGGCAGTCGTAGCCAGCAACGCTGGATCAATGCGAAACTCGGCCGCCAAGCCGTTGGCGGCAACAGACAGCAGCTTCGTCAAAGCATTGAGCTGTGGCGGCTCTTCACGCCGGGTATTGCTTGGAAGATCCGGGTCGGCGAGTTGCTGGGCTGCGAGTACGGCCGCCACGATCTCATCGGCGGCATTGCGCAACAACTTGCGGTCCAATCCACGGAGAGCAAGCAGGTCCTCGTTGCTCGCCGGAGATCGCTTTGCGATCTCCACCAGCATGCTGTCGCCCAGAACGCGCATAGCAGGGAGGTTCAGTTCGCGTGCATTGCGGTCGCGCCAGCGCCACAGTTCCCGCAACACGGCTAATTGCCTGCGGTTCAGCCTCGCGCTGCCCGAAACCCGCCAGCGCTCCTCCTCGCGCATCACATCCCGCACCAGCTTCGCGCACTCACCCTCGATCCACTCCAGGCGCTTCATGTGCTTTGCGCGTTCTACCAACTTTTCGCGCATGGCTAAGAGGAAGCTCACATCATCGGCCGCGTACTTCAACTGCAATGCCGTGAGCGGACGCTTGCGCCAGTCGGTGAAACTTTCGCCACCATGGATGCGCTGATTCAGCAGCTTCAGGACCAGGTTAGTGTGGCTCAGCGGATACCCGTATCCCACCAATCCGGCAGCGACTTGCAGGTCGAAGATTCGCGCGGGCGGAACGTCGGCCCCTTTGGCGCAGAACTTGATCTCCTGGCGCGCCGCGACAGCCACGATCTCGCGCGCGGGGTCCGCTAGAAGCCCCCAGAGGTCTTTCAGGTTGTGAACGGCAATCGGATCCACGATCCACACCTGGTCCGGCACGGAAAGCTGTACCAGGCATAGTGCGGGCTCGTATCGCCCCTCGGAGATGAACTCCGTATCGAGGCCGACATAGGTGTGCGCTTGCAGTTCCTTTAGCAGCGCTTTCAGTTTTGCTGCTGAATCGATGTATTGCGGGAGGTTCTTTTCCATTGAGAGCGGCGCCGTTAACAGAACGTTACATTGTAATCGCAAGCGCGCCTGAGCTGAATGCCAATGATGGGACTTGCCGCCCCTTTACGCCACATGCCGGCGAGGGCGGCTCACCAGCTGTACGACGTGGTGTTTGCGGTCGAGCCGAACGTAGTACTGCGACGAACACCGGTCGCATACCCAGACCACCTTCTGTTTAACGTGCTCCGGCAAACCCCACTCGGCCGAATTCTGGACTGGAAGTACGCTCAGGCAGCCCTCCCCCATGCGGCGGAATACCGCGTCGCAATCCGGATTTGCGCATGTATTGATATCTGGGGCTTTGACCTGCTTGTGCATCGTGTGCTCCGATTGTCGATTTGATGACGCTTTGGGGCACAACGTTTCACAGCAGCGCTACAGGGTCGCGTCGCCCTCGTGCAAGGTGCGGCGCGAGGTTCTGGCCCTGGTCTCTCGCGCTCAGCGCCCGACTTCAGCGGAGCCTTTTTCAGCGATGATCCGGTTCGCGTTCTCCGCCAGCGCCTTCGCCTGTGGCAGCAACTCCAGTGCTCGTGTGATCGCCGGATCCGTCTCCGCCCGGGCGCGCATTCCTTGAGCCTGCCCAAAGGCATTCACGAAGAGCTCCACCTTTAGGTTCGCACGCACCCACTCCGCCGACTCCGCCAGCTCGGCCTCCGAAAATGCGAGATTCTGGTCGTCGAGAAACCTGCGGAATTCCTGCATGAGGCTGTCGCCGACTACTAGATCTTTCGTGACTTGCCGCCCCGAAACGTACTGCTTTGCGAAGTTGAAGAAAGCGTAATTCGCGAGCAGGCGGTCTTGGAAACGCGTGCTCTTCTGTGGCGCCAGCTTTACGTCAGGGTTGATGCCACCACCGCCAAACATCGTCCGACCGCTATCGGTGAGTTTCATCTCGTGCGGAGCGGTGCTGTTCTCGTCTTCGCGGTGATAGTAGTAGTCGTAGAGCGACACGTCCGCATACTCCCGCTGGATCAGGCGTCCGCTCGGCGTGTAGTACTTGGCGGTGGTGAGCGCCAGCCCAGTGTTCTCGCTGAGAGTATAGACCGATTGCACAAGCCCCTTCCCGAAGGTGGTCTCGCCCACGATGAGCGCGCGGTCGTGGTCCTGCAATGCTCCCGCCACGATCTCCGCCGCCGAAGCCGTGCCCCGGTCAACCAGCACCACGATCGGGTAATCCTTGCCGCCGTTCCCGTGCGCCGCACGGTACGTCTTTTCCATGGAAGCCCGGCCGTGATGCGATACGATCACCGATCCCTTCTTCAGGAACCTGTCCGCGACCGCCACTCCTTCGTTGACGAGCCCGCCGGGATTCTGCCTCAAATCAAGAATCAGTCCTTCGAGTTCGCCGAAGCGCGCCAGCGCGTTGCTCACCTCTTCCCCGGTCGTCTCCTGGAAACCGCTGATGTGCAAATATCCAACTCCCGGGCGAACCGTGAACGCAAGGTCCACGCTGTCTTGCTTGATTTCGTCGCGGATCACCGCAAATTCCAACGGCTTTTCGCTGCCGTCGCGTAGGACCGTGACCCTGACCGTCGTTCCTTTGGGCCCTTTCAGAAGGTCTGAGATTGCGTCGATGCTGAGCCCGGCAGTCGATCGCCCATCCACCGAAACGAGCGTGTCGCCGGCATGCATTCCATTCGCCTGTGCGGGGCTGCCGTCATAAATCTTCACAACGATCGGCTGGTCGTTCCGGATGCCGACCACCATTCCTACACCGAAATAGCGCCCCTGCTGTTGCTCCTTCAGAAGCCCGTACTGCCGCGGATCAAAAAAGTTCGAGTGCGGATCAAGGACCCTCAGCATGCGTGGCAGTGCGCCGTTGTAGATCGCCTTGTCGCCATCGATTGGGTTGGCGTAGTTCTGCTCCACGACGCTGTAAACTTCGGCCAACTTCTTCAGCGACGAGGCGATCTGCTGGTCGGTGTTCGCCTTTGGGCGTCCAGAAGATTGCCCGAACCCACTCGCGAGACCACCCGCGAGCAGCGCAACAGGAATCAGATTTCTGATAACGCGAGTTCCCCGGGGTATCTGCACGCGTAAACTCCTTCGGAACCGACACTCCGGCTCCGCCTCCTGGCAGCTACTTAGACGTGTGAATAGCTGGTATGTGAGACTTCCAGCAGCTACTTGTCTCTATTATGTGGCGGAAACTGGGCAGTTGACGATAGAGGGAATCCCGGATGTCATGCCACTAATGTCACGGGAGTACTACGACCCCGAGACCTCAAAGAGCGCCAGAACGAATACCGTCCCGGAGTTCCCCGGTCGCTCGCTCGAGCGCACCCGGATCGAGCCATGGTGTTTATCCACGATTTCGCGGCTGACCCACAGCCCCAAGCCCGTCCCGGTGCTCGGCTTCGTTGTGAAGAAAGGCTCGAAGATTCGGCTCAGCAGCAAGGGGGCTATTCCGTGGCCGGTATCGGCGATGGTCACCCGCACGCCACGCCGTCCGTCGCACTCGAAGCCACGGGTCCGCAGCAGGATCCTGCACCCCGGCCGAGATGCCTCCAGAGCATTGCCGATCAGGTTCGCGAACAACTGCCGTAGCTCCCCGTCGAACGCTGCAATGTCACCGGAACCGAAGTACCGACGCTCGACGCCCACTTGAGCGTCCCTGAGCCTGCGTTCGTAGAGCGTGAGCACCGAGTCCAGCAGTTCTTCAATATTGACCTTCGCGGGACGAGTGGCTTGTCGGTGAAAGCGCAGCGTTTGAGTGGCGATGTGGCTCACACGGCGCAACTCATCTTCCGCCAGAGCGAGATACTCTTTACCGCTCGCCGTCAGTCCCGGATCATTCTTCGCAAGGAATACCAGGTTCGTTACAGACTCGAGCGGGTTATTGATCTCGTGAGCGATGCTCGCGGCAAGTCGTCCCGCAGCCGCAAGCTTTTCTGACTTCCGAAGTGCGTCTTCCGCGATCCTCCGGTCAGTAATGTCCGCGACCAGCGCCACGAACCCGCGCACACTGTGTTCTTCGTCAAAGTCGGGCGTGTAGGTTATGAATACGTGCCGCGTCTTGTCTTTGTACTGGTTCGTCGTTTCGAACTGCGCAACTTGCCCGCTCAGCACACGTTCGACGTGCGTCCGCACGTGCTCGTAATTGTCGCCGAGCAACTCGGGGATCGACATCCCGATGATGCTGCTGATAGGCATCCCGAACCACTGCTCCGCAGGACGGTTGATCCGCCGGAAGCGCTGGTTGGCATCGATGTAAGCGACCAGTGCCGGCACCGTATCTGTAATCAGGCGGAGGTCGCCCTCACTGCGGAGCAGCCTGTCCTGTGCGGTCTTCGATTCGGTGATATCACGGGTGATCGTCAGCACCGATTCGACAACGCCCTCTCTCGCGACTTCGGGCACGCCCGCGCCAACATAATGCCGCACCGTCCCATCCGGCGCTTCCATACTGAATTCGATGTTGTCCGGTTCGCCGGTCTCGAAGATGCGGCGCAGCGATGCATTGAACCGGGCACATAACTCTTCCGGAATCCCGATCTCCTCGTGCGTCTTCCCGATGAATTCACTGGCCGGACGCCCGGTCGCTCTCTCAACCGCAGGACTGATGTACAGATATCGAAGATCGGGCGCATAACGCGAGACCACATCAGGAAGGTTCCTGAGCAGCGTGCGTGCCTCCAGTTCCGTACGGTGCAGGCGTTCCTCGGCAAGCTTGCGATCACTGATGTCGAATGCCGTGGCAAGGAGTGCGCGCTCTCCCCCAAAATCGACCATGGCCGCGCTGAAATCCAGCCACATCACACTTCCGTCCTTCCGGAGTGCGCGGAACTCGTATCTCGCAGGCACGTCTTCGCCGCGGAACCGTGCAGCCGCCCGGGCCCGTGCAAGGGGGCGATCGTCCGGGTGGATCAGGTCCCACATGTCCTGTTGCAGGAATTCCTCACGCGTGTACCCCGCGAGTGCCTGCGCGGCGGAGTTGACGTAGAGAAGCTTCTGGCCATTGTGGATGTAGATCCCACAAGAGGCGGTTTCTGATACGGCGCGGAACTTCTGTTCGCTCTCCTGAAGTGCACGGAACAGCCTCGCATTATCAATCGCGGTAGCCGCCCGATTAGCGAGTTCTTCCGCGACCATAAGGTCGCGCTCACTGAACCTTCTCCCTGACTCAGCGCTGACGAGGGTCATTGCGCCGATCGTTGCCCCGCGAGCAATAAGTGGGACGATCATGGCGGAGTGCATTCCCAGATCACGGAGAAGTTGCAGGTGGCGCGGATCACGCGCAGCCGCGACCAGCATGGCGTCCGTCACCTCGGCGTACAACTCCGGCAACCCCGTCGCGAGCACGCGCCCCTCCCCACGCTCGCTGTTGAGTTGGACGGGATACTCCCGCTGGAAGCGCGCGGCGAATTCGACTTTTGCCGGATCGACATGCGCGACGGCCAACCGCTTCAAAGCACCACCTTCAAGCACATCAACCGCGCACCAATCAGCGAAGTCCTCGACCACAAAACGCGCAACCGTCGAGATCGTAACTTCATAGTCGAGCGAGGATGCCAGCACCTTCCCTGCATCTGCGACGAAGTCCGACACGCGCTTCGCTTCCGTCTGCTCACGGTAAAGTGCGGTCGCAGTGAGGGCGGAGCTTGTAAGCTGCCCGAGTGCTCGCGCATGTGCTTCCTCTTGCTCCGAAAATTTGTGAGTGGTGCGAAAGTAGAAGACGATCGTTCCCGCAGGGACGTCCTTGATCATGATGGGGGCGACCATCATGGACCGGATGCCCTCTGCAACGTGGTGCTGGATGCGCTCAGGGAAATCGGTTTCTGACAGGTCCTCAATCGCGACAATATCCTGTGGCACTCCGGACTCCCCGGAAATCACAACAGCGCTCGTGTATGTGTCCGAGAGCCCTATGCTCTGAGTGATGGACCAGGTGCCTGTCGCAGAATCAAGTGACCAGACGGCGAACGCATCGGCGGCAATCAGCGCTTGCGCCAACGCAAGAACGCTGCTCAGCGAGGTTGCCGCCGGTTTCGGCGACTGAACTGTTGCGGATGCGGTTTCAGACACGTTGTAGCGGCCTCGGCGGTCGCCTCTGCGAACTCTCCGCAGTGTCAGGCGAGGACTAATGTACTACATCAGAGATGCCTCGGGAGCAGGCTGGGCGCGGCTTTTGAAGACTCCTGCGACAAATAATCCGTCCGGCCTAATCAATTTTCAGAGCGTCTGGTCTGAGTACCTGAGATGATCGCTTCGAAACCCTTGCTGTGGATAACGGCCGCCATCTCCGCTCGATTGTGTTTCATCTGAGGAACGCAACAGGAGATCATCATGGCGATCAAAGGACTCTCCAAGACTATTGGCCGGCAGGAATGGCTGGAGCCTGTCGAACAGGCGCTGAGCAAAGGCGTTCAGAGCACATTTCAGGCCGGCGGGAGCGCAGGCAAGAAAACGCAGGATTTCCTGCACGGCACCTGGCTGGGCCATCCGCTGCATGCCGTACTAACTGATCTCCCGCTTGGGGCTTGGACCGCCGCCATAGTCTTCGACTCCGTCGAAGCAATCACCGATCGGGACGAATTCGGTGCCGCGGCCGATGCATGTGTCGGCTTTGGTCTCGTCGGTGCCATCGGAGCAGCCGTCACAGGCCTCACAGATTGGCATCAGACCGACCCTCCGGCACGGAGAGTAGGGCTGGTGCATGGCGTGATGAACCTGCTCGGCACTTCCCTCTTTGCCGCTTCGTGGGTGAACCGGCGCAAGGATCGCCGCGGCTTGGCCCGCGGACTCTCCACGCTCGGGTACCTCATTGCCGGTGTTTCAGCGCAACTTGGCGGACATCTTGTCTATGATCACCGTATCGGTGTCGATCACGCGCCGGCACAGGGCTTGCTGCAAGACTTCGTCCCGGTGCTGGATGAGTCCGAGCTGCTGCCTGGCACGCCAACCCGCGCCGCCTATAACGGACTGCCTATCCTGCTTGTGCGACGCGGTGACCAGGTCTACGCCATCGCGGAAACCTGTTCGCACCTTGGAGGCCCGCTAGCGGAAGGCCGCCTGGACGGGGATGTCATCCAGTGTCCCTGGCATGGCTCTCAGTTTTCAGTCAGCGATGGCAGCGTGGTCGGAGGTCCAGCGGTGCACCCGCAGCCCTGCCTGGAGACGCGCGTAAACAACGGGCAGATCGAAGTGCGTTCCGAGCGTTCACTGCGGGGCGTTCAGACCGGCGACGTAACTTCGGCCCCGCCGATAGCCGCCGAACGCCTGCCACGGACGGGAACCGACCGCTGAACGAACGCCACCGCTAACGCAAACAGCGCGGCCGAAGCCGCGCTGTTCGTGTTTTACCGCGTAGGTTTACGGACCAACTCCGCCGTTGTGGCAGTCGGAGCAGTTCACGGCAGTCATATCGCCGAGGTCGATCGGATGCTTGAAGTTGATTCCCGCACTCGATCCCATGACGGGCACGCCACCCTCTTCCTGGGACAGCACGGTATGACAGACGTTACAGTCCTTCGTGATCGTCTTGCCATCCTTGCTGCTGTGGTTCCCATCGTGGCACCGGAAACATCCCGGGACGTAGAAGTGGCCGACGTTGTCTGGATGTGTGCGCCAATCCACCTTCATCTCCGGGAAGCGCGTCGTGCGGAAGATCCGCTGCAACTCGCTTACTGCGTCCTTGATGTCCTTCTGCCGCGAGTTGTAGACGTCCGGGTACTTCTCCTGGTAGAACTTCGGGAAGTCAGCTGCGATTGCCTTCACAGCCTCATCCGTAGTCTTGTAGTCCGCCGTAAGAATCTGCACCGACTGCGACTTTGCGTACGGCAGCGTCGGATTGATGCGGTGCGCCGTAAGAGCCTGGTCCACCGATCGGTCCGGCGGAACGTAGATGTGCGTCGGGCGGTTATGGCAGTCGACGCAGTCCATCACCTTCGACTGCATCCTCCCGATCTCGTCCGGCTTGGCGTCAGCAGCGTAGTACTCAGTCACCTGCCCTGTCGTACGGTTCTTAAGCTTGACGTACGGGATGACCTGGCGCTTCGGGTCTGACGAGTACGTGATCTCGTTATTGATGTTCATGTGCCAGTGAATGCCGCCGGACAGGCCCGCGCCCGGATCGCCACCACCGGTCTTGATGAGCAACCGCAACTGCCGCGGCGTGTTCTTTTCGTCGCTGCCGAAGTGATTGATGACTTTCAGCTGTGCGCCCCAGAACTTCTTCGGCCAGTGGCACTGCTCGCACGTTTCCGGTGCCGGGCGCAGATTTGCGACAGGCGTCTCGATCGGCCGTGGGAATGTGCCCAGTGCCGTCTTGAACACCTGGCGCGTGCCCGAAAGCTTCGACCGTACGTACCACCCGGCGCCCGCTCCAACATGGCAATCCACGCAGCGCACGCGCGCATGGGGGGAAGCCTGGTGGGCAGTGAACTCCGGATGCATCACCGTGTGGCACAACTGCCCGCAGAACTGGGTAGAGTCCGTGTACTCGTATCCCCGATAGCTGCCAACGGCGCTCAGCACCACGAATAGCACCACGAAGGCCAGGAAGAAGGCCACAGTACTGCGCTGCGAGGGATTGTTCAGGTCCAGCCGCGGATACGCGGGCAGTTCCGGACGTCCACGCCTTCTTCGGCTGCGCTCGACCCACAGGCCCAACGGCACAAGGAACAAGCCAAAGATCAGGAACCCCGGCATGATCATGTACGCGAGAATGCCGATGTAGGGGCTCGGTCGGTTCCCAAAGATGTCGATGAGAAACAGGAAAACGATATTGGCGAGGGCAACGACCGCCAGCGCCAAGCCGATCAGGCTAATGTAGTTCTTTAAAAGCGACTTCAATTGCAGATCTTCTGACTGGGGTCCGGGGACTTCTTCCCTTTCAGCCATTCACAACGCTCCTCTGCAGCACTGTAGGTTCCTAATCTTTCTCAACTCCATTATCAATCACTTTCTTGCTGATCAGACGAAAACAACAGGCCGTAGTTCGACCTGCTGCCTGGTGAGGGTTGACGTCTATGACCGAGGCCCTCAAGAGCCCCCGTTCCCGAGGGCCTCGGCTAGTTACTACGACTGGCGACTGGTCGCCTCATCCGTTTTCTCTTCGGCGCTCGCTTCGACTCCCGCTGGCGCTTCTCCATCCTCGATCACGACCGTGCTGAGCGTCTCCATGTCCATCGGATGCTCTTCACGGTAATGCTCGAGCGACATCTTGCCGTCGTACCAGGCCCAGTTCATGGGGTAAACGTCCGGATCGAAGATTATCTGGTAGAAGTGCCAGACCAGGATTGCCAGGGTGGCCAGGATCGCCTCGTACCAGTGGATCGCGGTCGCCACGTCAACCGTCCAGCGAGGAACCACGTTTCCGACGAGCACCTTGAACCACAGCATCAGTCCAGTCACGGCCATCACGATCGTGCCCCACACCAGTGCCAGGTACTCCGCCTTTTCCGCGTAGCTGAAGCGGCCGAACTGCGGACGGTGGTTCTCTTTGCCGAAGATGTAATACAGCGCAAAATCGCGCAGATCGATCGCATCCTTCCAAGTCGGCAGGAAGTCGATCAACAGCTTGCGACCTTCCTTCGTGGCCAGGATGTAATACGTGTGATACAGGCTCACTCCGATCAGGACTACACCGGCACCGCGATGGATCCAGCTGCGCACCGTCTCATTAATGAACATCGTCGCGAGCCACGACGTCGGGTATTTCAGAGCGAATCCCGTAAACACCAGTGTTATGAAGCTCGTCAGCAGGAACAGGTGCTGAATCCGCTGATTGCGATTCATGCGGATGACGACGCGAGGACCGCCAGCTACATGTGCATGGCCATCGCGCCGGAACGCCAGCTTCTTCCGGAGTATCAGCAGGTTGTGGAGCACCATGCCGCCGATCGTGGCGAAGATCATCAGCAGGTAGAACTCGCGCACCCACCGTACGACTTTACTTCCGATGTCGGCCGCCTGCGGCGAATCAACGTGCACCTGGGCCCGCGCAAAGTTCTCGTTCGCTCCCGGATGGCACTGACCGCAAGTCTGGACCAAGTTCGTTTTGTTGATCGTCGATTTCGGATCGCTTGACGGCAGGATGTTATGGACGCCGTGGCAGCTCGCGCAATTCGCGGCGACCCGGGAACCCATCTGGTTCGCCAGGCCGTGATAGCTCGCCATGTACGTCGAGGCCCGGCCACCCGGAACTCCGAATTCTTCTGACAGCTTCACGCTCTCGTGGCACTGCGCGCACGTGGCAGTCGCCAGGTTCTGCGACGACACCGTCGATGCCGGGTCGGTGTGACGCTTGATCGTGTGAATGCCATGGCAATCCGTGCAGGCCGGCGCGTGCGTGTTCCCCCTTGCAATTGCCTGCCCGTGGATGCTTGCCATGAACTCCGTCTTTTCGGGTTCGTGGCACTTTGCGCACGTCACGGGTACGTTCGATTTGAAGATGGAAGACTGCGGATCACCCGCGGCCCGGATATCGTGTGCCTTGTGACAGTCGGAGCAGACGGCTGCCTTCTGGTTCCCGTTCGCTACCGCCTTGCCGTGCACGCTCTCCTGGTACGCCATCGAAGGCTGCGCGCTCAGGCCTGCACTCCGCATTGTGGCCTGGTTCGAGTGGCAGGTCGCACACGTCTTCGGGATATTCGTGTGGCTGACCTTCGAATTCGGATCGCTCCCCGGCAGGATCTCGTGGATGCTGCCGTGGCAATCGAGGCAGTTCGCACCCTTGTTGGGCGCACTCTTGATGCCCTTCGCGTGCAGGCTGCTGTCATAGGCTGCCTGCTGGTCGGCGTGGCACTGGGCGCAGGCCGGTTTCGCAGGAGGATTCGAGTGCGGAACTTCTTTGATGTCCGAATGGCAATCTACACAACTGAACATGCTGCCATGGATCGAGTTCGTGAACTTCTTCTCGTCCACGGCAAGGCTGACCTGCTTGCCATTCACGTCTTTCGTCAAAGAAGGATCACTGTGACAGGCCAGACAGTCCGCATTCGTCAGCTTCGGCGTCGCGGACTTCTTGTCTTTCGCCTGCATCATCCCGGTCGCCAACAGCAGGACCAGGCACATCAGCAGTAATTTTCCGTAGCGGTTCACCCAAATCTCTCCAGAAACAAACCTCGAACTGCGCCCCATGCCGGTACTGCTACTTCTTCAGCGTGCGGATGAAGGCTGTGGTCGCCTTGATCTCTTCTTCGCTGAGCTTGCCGGCATACGCGGGCATCTTGCCTTTGCCCTTGGTCGTGACCGCCGTCAGGTCAGCGTCGCTCTGCTTCTGGACTTCAGGAGAGCGCAGGTCGCGGAGGTTCATTGCTGCGTTGGCCTTGCTGCCGTCAGCGCCGTGGCAGCCCGCGCACTTCGCCTTGTAAACTGCAGCGCCGTCAGCGGCGAACGAGGACATGGATACGGCCAGTGCGAACGTGGCCAGGAGGATCATGGATTTTTTCATATATGAGTACCTTCCCTAAATGATTCCATCGCCATCACTGGTGCCGGGATCGTGTTCCACCGGCTGCAAGCTCCGGTTGGCATCTGGTCCTCGTATGCCAGGACACTATGTTTTCGCATCCGCATGGCACTAGGGGCAGTGCCCCGCCTCACGTGCTCATGTGACCTTTGTCACATGCCTAAGTCCGCTCCGGCTCGTGCACATACCCCAGTGCTCCCGGTCACCGCGTGCGCGTGTGAGAGTCGTTTCCCCTTGGTTCTCGACTTAGGCGATCCGAGGTGATTTTACCGAGCTGCAACGTTGAAGAGCCGTTGAAGCCGCGCGCACGCGAGGCTCGCCACGCAGGGTCCGTGCTCCGGGACTCACCGGAGCAAA
>Ga0196976_1000265_pt1 | contig 35681 bp, 28 predicted proteins | sample S3v_513CmetaG_FD_148644 | JGI IMG/M metagenome (GOLD analysis project Ga0196976, IMG submission 148644) | Soil microbial communities from Anza Borrego desert, Southern California, United States - S3+v_5-13C | ecosystem: Environmental > Terrestrial > Soil > Desert | place: USA: California... | reverse complement strand
CCGAGGAGAGGATCAGGGCGATGGCCACGACCGGGCCCGACACTTCCTTCATGGCCTGGAGGGTGGCGGCGCGCGGCGCCATCCCCTCCTCGATGTGGTGCTCGACCGCCTCGACCACGACGATGGCGTCGTCGACGACGAGGCCGATGGCCAGCACGAGCCCGAACAGCGAGAGCGTGTTGATGGAGAAGCCGAGGAGCGGGAAGATGGCGAAGGTGCCGATGAGGGAGACCGGGACGGCCACAATGGGGATGAGCGTGGCCCGCCAGTTCTGCAGGAAGAGGAAGACCACCAGCACGACCAGGAGCATGGCCTCGATCAGCGTCTGGCGGATCTCGGCGATGCCGGCGGTGACGGGGCGGGTGGTGTCGACGGAGATGGTGTAGGCGAGATCGCTGGGGAAGCGCTGGCTGATCTCGGCCATGGTCTTCTTGACCCCTTCGGCGACCTCGAGGGCGTTGGAGCCGGGGGCCTGGAAGACGGCCACGTTGGCGGAGGGGTTGCCGTTGAAGCGGGCGCGCTGGCGGTACGAGAGCGCGCCGAGCTCGACGCGCGCGACGTCCTGCAGGCGCACGGCGGAGCCGTCGGGGTTGAGGCGCACGACGATGCTGCCGAATTCCTCGGCGGTGACGAGGCGCCCCTGCGAGCGGACGGTGTACGTGAACTCCTGCCCCGCCGGCACCGGCTCGGCGCCGATCTGTCCGGAGGGATTGACGGAGTTCTGCTGCTGGATGGCGCGCTGCAGGTCGGCCGCGGTGAGGCCGAGCTTGGCCAGCTGGTCGGGCTTGATCCAGACGCGCATGGCGTAGTCGGCGGCGCCGAAGTTCAGCACCTGGCCGACGCCGGGCACGCGGTAGATGGCGTCGTTGACGTTGATGAGCGCGTAGTTGCTGATGAAGAGCGGGTCGTAGGTGCGCTTCGGCGAGTAGAGGGAGATCAGCATCAGCGGCGACCCCTGCGTTTTGCGGTAGGTCATGCCGAACTGGCTGACTTCCGTCGGCAGGGAGGGGGTGGCCTGCGAGACGCGGTTCTGCGCGTTGACCTGCGCGGTGTCGCGGTTGGTGCCGACGTCGAAGGTGACGCGCGTGGAGAAGGTGCCGTCGCCCGCGTTGGTGGACTGGATGTAGAGCATGTTCTCGACGCCGTTCATCTGCTGCTCGATCGGCGTGGCCACGGACTGCTCGATGGTGAGCGCGTCGGCGCCGGGGTACTGCCCCTGGATCTGGATCATGGGGGGCACGAGGTCGGGGAACTGTTCGACCGGCAGGCTGAACAGCGCGACCAGGCCGCCGAGGACCGTGAGGATGGAGATGACGATGGCGACGACGGGGCGGTGGATGAAGAAACGGGCCATGTTGTTGTTTTCCTACTCTTCCCTGTCATCCTGAGCCGCGTAGACGGCGAAGGACCCCTGCCTCGTGCGCCGGCGTTGCGTTCCAGCGGGGGGTCCTTCGCCGTCTGCGCGGCTCAGGATGACAGTGTGTTACTTCGGCGAGACCACCTGTCCGTCCTTGACGCGGGAGAAGCCTTCGATGACCACGCGCTCGCCGGGCTTCACCCCTTCTTCGATGATCCACATGGCGCCGCTGCGGGCGCCGGTCTTGACGGGACGTACATCGGCCACGTTGCCGGGGCCGATGACGGCGACCTGCTGCAGCCCCTGCAGCTCGTTGACGGCGCGCTGGGGGACGAGCAGCGCGCCGCGCTTGAGCTCCGTCGTGGCGCGGACCTTCGCGTACTGGCCGGGGCGGAGGAGATTGCCGGGATTGGGGAAGATGCCGACCACGGTGATGGTGCCGGTCTTGACGTCGACGTCGCGGCCGGAGAGGGCGATGCGTCCCTTGTGCGGGAAGACGCTGCCGTCGGCCAGGACGAGCTCGAGCTCGGCGTGGCGCATGGCGGGGTCGCGCTGGTAGCGGAGGTACTCCTGCTCGCTGATCGGGAAGTGGACGCGGATGGGGTCGACCTTGGAGACGGTGGTGAGCACGGTCTGCGGGCTGACCAGGTTGCCGACCTGCGCGTTGGCGATGCCGGCGATGCCGCTGATGGGCGAGGTGACGCGCGTCCAGGAGGTGTTGAGTCTCGCGTTGTCGACCGCCGCCCGCAGGGCGCCGACGGTGGCGCGCGCGGCCTGCTGCGCGCTGCGGGCGTTGTCGAGCTCCTGCTGGCTGATGGCTTTCTGCGCGGCCAGCGGCTCGTAGCGGGCCACGTCGCGGTCGGCCTTGGCGAGGTTGGACTCGGCCTGGGCGAGGTTGGCCTGCGCCTGCTGCAGCTGCGCCTGCGCCTGGCGGGCGTCGATCTCGAAGAGGAGCTGCCCGGCGCGCACGTAGCTCCCCTCGGTGTAGACGCGGCGCAGCAGGTAGCCGTCGACCTTGGGACGGATCTCGGCGTTCACGTCGCCCTGGGTGGTGCCGATCCACTCGCGGCGCACGGGCTCGTCCTGCTGCACGACCGGTGTGACGACGACGCCGGGGGGCGGAGGCGCCGGCTTGGCGGCCTCGGATTTGGAGCACGCCGCGGCGGCGAGGGTCAACAGCGGCAAGAGGGCGATGGCGAGACGATTCATGACTTCTCCTGATGGATGGCGATGCCGCGGCAGATGTAGTCGCGGACGAAGGCGACGTCTTCGTCGAGCGGGCGCGCGGCCTTTTCGGCGAGACGCTGGAGGGCGATGTCGCGGATGGTGGAGGCGACGACGATGGCGGCGCGCTCGGCGGGGGCATCCCACACTTCGCCGTTTGCGCGCGCGGCCTCGATCATGGCGGTGAGGCGGGCGATGTGGGTGCGGTAGGCGGCGTGCTTCTTCAGCCGCCGGTCGCCGAGGGGCTCGGCCATGGCCAGGTAGAGGCGGAAGAACTCCTGCCGCTCGTCGAAGTACTCGAGCTGCGCGCGCACGACGCGCTCGACGGCCTCGGCGAAGGTGCCGCCGGCGCCGATGGCGGCGGCGATGCGCCCGTGGAACTCCTCGAAGGAGAAGGACATCGTCTTCTGGAGGATGTCCTCGCGCGACTTGAAGTAGAGGTAGACGGTGCCCTTGGCGATGCCGGCCTCGTCGGCGATGTCCTGCACGGTGACGTGGTCGTAGCCTTTGCGGGCCACGACGCGCATGGCGGCGTCGCGAATGGCCTGACAGCGAAACTGCTCGACGACTTCTTCCTTGGTGGTGGGCATGCTGACGATCGTGTCCGGAGAACTGACCGGACGGTCAGTTTAGTTCACACGGGGGTCAGCGAGGGTGTGACGGATTGGTCAGGATTAGGGGAAAGAGGAAAGAGGAAAGGAGGAAAGAGGCAGGAGGAAAGAGAGGTGGTGGAGAAAGAGGAGGTGGGAAGGAGAGGTGGACCGCCGGCGTCCTCGCCGGCTGTCTGTGGCGGCGTCTCGCCGCCACCCACGGGCGCAGGCGGGACGCCTGCGCAGACAGCCGGCGGGGACGCCGGCGGTCCACCAGGGGAACGAGAGTTAATTGGGCATGGTGGTCAGGAAGACGTCCCAGGCCCAGTGGCCGACGTCGGTCTTCTTTGCGGACACCACTTTGGCGCGGTAGCGGAACTGGTTGCCGTAGGCGTCGACGCGGCGCGAGTCTTTGTAGTCGAGGTCGAGCCGCTGCACGGCGGAGGCGGCCAGGCCGCGCTGCTCGGCGGCCTCGGAGATGCCGTTGCGGTCGGCGTCGGTCCAGAGCACGAGCGAGGCGAAGACGGCGTCGCCGGCGTCGATGACGCCGTCGCCGTTGCCGCCGTTCGACAGCTTGTCGTACTCGGCCAGGGCCAGGAAGCCGTTCTGCTGCGCCGACTCCGGCTGCGGGGTGAAGTTGCCGAACAGCTCCGCGCCGTCGTCGATGCGGCCGTTGCCGTTGCGGTCGAGAGCGAGGAACGCGTCGTCGGTGCCGGCCGCGGTCCAGGAGATGCGCTCGGCGAGGCCGTCGGCGTTGAGGTCGAACGACACCGGCGTGGCGGCGTCGGTCAGGGCGATGTCGTTGCCGGCCATGTCGATGACGATCGGCGTGCCGGCGCTGCAGCGGTCGCCTCCCACGTACCCGTCGTCGAAGCCTCCGGTGTTGCCGACGCAGGTCGGTTTCGGCATGTAGCAGCTGATTTTGTACGGTGACCCCGCGGACCAGAGATCGCCTCCCTGCACCGTCACGCCCGCGCCGCCCACGGTGATGGAGATGTTCACGTTGCAGCCGGTGACGTTGTAGCACTCCTTGAACCCCACGCCCACCCCGCCGGAGCACGCGACCGTGCTGCCAAGCGGTGCCGTGGCGACGGCACCGCGGCTGACGGTCCTCCCGTAATGGCCGTAGTAGTAACTCTCGAGCTGCCCGTAGTCCCACTGCTGCTCGGAGTCCACGTCGATGCGGCAGCTATGGTAGCCGTCTCCCTCGTCGACGCACGACAGGCAGACGTTCGCGGCGCCGCCATGCTCGCCCGAGATGTGTCCCCCGAGGCCGTGGGCCTGAAACGCCTCGCAGCGGGACGAGGCGGAGGCGACTTTGCCCGCCGCGCGGCCGGCCGGCTTCGGTGCGGCCGCGGCCGGAAGCGAGAGCGTCCGGCGCACGGCCGCGGTCTCGTACGCCGGACGCGCGTCCTTCCACGCCTGCCCGACCTGGCCGAACAGGCCGGCGATGTGATCGAAGAACTCCGGCTCCGGCACCTCGGCCGCGGCATAGAGATCGTGATGCAGGACGAGTGCGTGATACGTGCGCGAGCGCCCTTCGAGCGTCACCGTCACGTCGTACGACGTGTAGCTGCCGACGTCGTGGAAGCGATCGGGCTCGAGCGCCAGCACCTCGCGGACGCGCCACGGCTCGGAGTCGGCGGCGATGAAGCGTCCCGGCGCCCACTCGGCGTCGTAGAACGCGAGCTCGATGCCGTTCACGTCGATGGCGCCGGGGGTGATCAGGACCACTTCATCGCGCGGCGGCGTGACGTAGTCGTGCCACGCACGGTCGAGGATGTCGGCGATCGGGCCGGAGCGGAAGTTGCCCAGCGCGAAGCGCACGCGCAGGCCGTCGGCGAGCGTCTCGCTCCCCTCCCCTTTCTGCTGCAGGTGCGCGGCATGGTGATACGCGGAGAGCTTGCGGTAGGCCTCGCGCACGACGGCGCTTTGCGCGACGTTACGGGGCACGAGGTCTTGCCGCGGGGCAGCCGCGGCCTGTACGGCCGCGATGCAGACGAGGAATGCCGCGATCGCGGCGGTAAGGATCTGTCTCATGGTTTCCCATCCCTTTCCTGCAGCGACGCGCGCGCCGGTGCAGCGTTCTTCAGTTCGTTGAGGACGGCGGACTGCAACTGTTCGAAGCCGACCGCCCCGCTGAGGACCACGCCGTTGACGACGTAGGTCGGCGTGCCGGTCACGCCGATGCGCTTTCCGGTCTGGCGGTCTTTCATCACCGCCGCGAGCGTGGCGTCGGAGGCGCGGCAGGCGTCGAAGGCGGCGGCGTCGAGGCCGGCCGAGGAGGCGGCTCCGCGCAGCACGTCTTCCGACAGCGACGGTGCGGCGAAGAGCGCGCCGTGCACTTCCCAGAAGCGCCCCTGCTTCGCGGCGCAGACGGAGGCTTTGGCCGCCGCGAGCGCGTGCGGATGCGACTCCAGCGGGAACTGGCGGAAGACCAGCCGCACCTGGCCGCCGTAGCTTCGAGCAGACGGTCGAGCGCCGGCTGCGACGACCGGCAGTACGGGCACTCGTAGTCCGCGAATTCGGTGATGACGACGCGGGCGTCGCGCGGGCCGCGGAACGGCGCGCCGTCGGCATCGGGGTTGCCGGGATCGACGCGCGGGGCGTCGAGCCGGACCTCGATGCTGGCGGAGGCGCGCAGCTTCGCGGTGGCGTCGCGATACGCGGCGAGCCGCGCGCGCGACTCGAGGTCGAGGCGCACGCGCTCCAGCGCCTCGTCGGTGCTCAGCGAGTCGAAGGCGCCGGGGCGCGCCGCGTACTCTTTCTCGACGTCGGCGCGCGTGACCTGGACCGTCGCATTGGAAAGCCGCTTGCGCAGCTCCTCGACGGAGATCCCTTCTTTTTTCGCCTCGGCGCGCAGCAGGGCGGTGGTGATGAGGTTGTCGAGAGAGCCGCGGCGCAACGCGTACGCCTGTTGCTCCAGGGAGGCGAGCCTCGCGGCGATGCTCTCGTCGACTTCGGCGCGCGTAATGCGCTCGCCGTTCACCACGGCGACGGTCTCGGCGGCGAGCGGGAATGCGAGGACGCACAGCAGCAACCCGGTCGCGCGTGTCATGTGATTTCGTGTCATTCGGTCTCCTGGAAATCGTGAATTGGGGCGGCCATCCCGAGGCCACGGTAGGGGGGCGTCCGGAAGCGCGGCAATACGCGTGTGACGAACGCGCGTCGAGCTGTGGCGAATGAGTGACGAGAGGCGGCCGAGTGCGGATGCCGATCTAAAATGCGCCGTGCCCCGCCCCCCGATCGTGAAGCCGGCTTCGATGGCGCTGCTCATCGTCGCGGCCTGGCTCGTGGTCGGCGGGATGACGACGACGCACGTGGTCCTGCTGCAGCGGATCTACGGCATCACGATCCGCCAGGAGCCCGCCGAAACGTTCATCGCGATCTTCGCCTGGGCGCTGCTGACGCCGTTCGCGCTCTTCGCCGCGGAACGGCTTCCGGCGCGGCCGCGCGGCGCGCCCGCGATGGCGGCGGTGGCGGTGGCGCTGTCCGGCTGCACGGTCACGATCCTGTCGTCGTGGATGACCGGCGGCATGAACCTGCAGATGCGGGAGATCCTGGTGGTGGCGTGCAGCATCTTCGGCTCGAGCTTCCTGTTCGCGCTGTTCATCGTGGGGCTGGCGGTGCACGGGCGCGTGCGGCGGCAGGCGCTGGAGCGGCGGGAGCGCGCCGAGCGGCTGGAGTCGCAACTGGCCGAGGCGCGGCTGCGCCGGCTGCGCGCCGACCTGCAGCCGCACTTTCTCTTCAACACGCTCAACGCGCTGGCCACGCTGGTACATGTCGACGCGCACGCCGCCGACGCGGCGATCGGGAAGCTGATCGAGCTGCTGCGCCACTCGACCGAGGCGGCGCACCGCTCCATGGTGCCGCTGCGCGAGGAGCTCGACTTCGCCGAGCGCTACCTCGACCTGCACAAGGTGCGCTTCGGCGAGCGGCTCCGCTCCTCGGTCGAGGTATCCGACCCGCGCCTGCTCGACGTGGCCGTCCCCTCGCTGATCCTGCAGCCGATCGTCGAGAACGCGGTGCTGCACGGACTGCGGCAGGCCGGCGGCGGCTCGATCCGGGTGAAGGTGTTCGCCGTACAGGAGCGGCTGCTGTGCATCGCGGTGCACGACGACGGTCCCGGCTGCGATCCCGAGGCGATGGCCGGCCGCGCGGGGATCGGCATCCCGAACACGCGCGCGCGGCTGGAGGCGCTGTACGACCGCTCCGATGTCCTGCGCTTCCGTTCGGAGGGTGGGGAGTTCATCACGGAGATCCGCGTGCCCCTGGAGGCGGCATGAGACGCCTGGCGATCCTGCCGCTCGGGGTGGTGGCGCTCGGCGCCGCGTGGGTGCTGTTCGACGTGCTGCTGTTCCAGGTCATCGTGACGCTCTCCGGCGCCTCGGTGCCGCTGCGTCCCGTGGTGGTGCGCGAGCTGATGTCTGTCTCGCTCTGGCTGCTGTTCCTCCCCATCGCCATCGGCCTGGCGCAACGGTTCCCCCTCGGCCGGGGGCAATGGCGCAACCTGGCCTTCCTGACCGTCGCGGTCGTGCTCCTCGGCCTGCTGCGGGCCCTGGTGGGCGGCCTGCTCGAGCGCGATTTCGTGCACAGGCCGGTCTCGTGGCGCGCCGTCGGCGTGCACGTGGCCCTGAACGCGGCCGTGGAGATGTACGTGGTCGTGCTCCTGATGGGGGCGACGAACCTCGTGCGCGTGCACCGCGAGTCGGTGCGGCGGCAGGCGCAGGCCCGGGCCGCGGATACGCAACTGGCCTGGATGGAGATGGACGAGCTGCGGGCGCAGTTGCAGCCCGGCTTTCTCTTCCAGACGCTGGAGGGGATCCGGAGCGTGGTGCATGCGAGCCCCGCGGCCGCGGACCGGCTGATCGTCAACCTCAGCGACCTGCTGCGCCGCAGCCTGGCCTCGTCGGCGCGCGACCTGACGGTCGGCGAGTCGCTCGAGCAGCTCGACCGCTACGTGTCGCTGCACGCGGCGGCCAGCGGGCAGCCGACCACGCTGCAGCTGGACGTGGAGGAGCAACTGCTGCCGGCGCGATTGCCGTTCGCGGTGGTGCAGCCGCTGGTGGAAGGGGCGGTCGTGCACGCGGCGCACGGCGGAGGGGGCCGCATCCGGCTGACGGCCTCGAAGCAGCGCGCGCGCCTGCACGTGCGCGTCGACAGCGACGCGGTCGCCGCCGCGGGCCGCACCGATGGCGCCGTGCAGGGCACCAGCCTGGCGGCGCTGCGCGCGCAGATGGAGCGGATCTTCGGCTCGAATTTCCTGCTCGACGTGCGGCCGGCCGCACGGACGTTCACGGCCACGCTCGACATGCCGTTTCCCGAGCCCGAAAGGACGGAGCCCCGATGACGATTCTCGCCACTGCCACCATGCGGGCCCTGATCGTGGATGACGAGCCGCTGGCCCGCCACCGCATCCGCCTGATGCTGGCCGCGCACCCGGACGTGGAGGTCTCGGGCGAGTGCTGCGACGGACGCGAGGTGCTGGAGACGCTGGAGGCGCTGAAGCCGGACGTGGTGTTCCTGGACATCCAGATGCCCGACCTGAGCGGCTTCGAGACGCTGGCGCACCTCGGCGTCGCGGTGCCGCCGGCGATCGTGTTCGTGACGGCGCACGAGACGTTCGCGCGGCAGGCGTTCGACGTGCACGCGGTGGACTATCTGGTGAAGCCGTTCTCGCAGGAGCGTTTCGATGCGGCGCTGCAGCGCGCGCGGCTGTTCGCCGGCGGCGCGATGGCGCGCCCTCCGGCGGCCGTGTTCGCGGGCCGCTTCGCCGAGCGCCTGGCGGTGCGCACGCGCAGCGAGGTGCTGTTCGTGCAGGCCGCGGAGCTCTACTGGGTCAGCGCCGAGGAGAACTACGCGCGCCTGCACGTGGCGGAACGGTCGTACCTGATCCGCGAGTCCCTGCAGTACCTGGAAAAGCAGCTCGACCCGACGGCGTTCATCCGCGTCCACCGCAGCGCGATCGTGAACGCCGCACGGCTGCGCAAGGTGGTGTTCCACGGAAACGCCTGCGCCATCGTGCTGAAGAACGACGTGACGGTCCCCCTCGGCGCCCGCTACCGCCAACGCTTCGAGGCGTTCCTCGGGGAACGGCTGTAGGGGATGGACGGGCTGAAGCCCGTCCTACGTCAAGCGCGCTCAACGTAGGACGGGCTTCAGCCCGTCACTCCTCGCGCAATACTTTCCAGTCGAGGCCGAAGCGCGACAGGTATTTGCGCAGCCGGTCCGCATCGTTGGCGCTGGTCTTCTGCTGCCGCGAGGCGCTGAAGAGCATGCGGCCGGCCTCGGAGAGGGAGCGCGCGCGGCGGGCGACTTCGACGACGTGCTCGAGCTGCACGCGGTCGAAGGGATCGAGCGACGCGAGCGTTTCCTCGTCGAGACAGCGCAGGAGGGGGGAGTCGGTGCGCGGATGCCAGGCGCCGCGCAGGCGGGCGATCTCCTCGTCGACGATCTCGTTGGTGATGCGTCCGCCGCGGGCGAGGGTGGCCATGCGCACGACGGCGCCGTTGAGGTCGCGGAAGTTGCCGGGCCAGAGCGCCTCGCCGGAGGTGGCGAAGCGGAGGAAGCGCTCGCGCGCCTCGCGGCTGAAGCGGACGTTGGCGCCGGAGCGGCGGGCGAACTGCTCGAGCTCGAAGTCGAGGTTCGGCTCGATGTCCTCCAGGCGCTCGTGCAGGCCGGGCAGGACGAAGGTCCAGAGGTTGATGCGCGCCAGGAGGTCGTCGCGGAAGCGGCGCTCGCGCACCATCTCGCCGAGGTTCCGGTTCGTGCCGGCGATGAGCATGAAGTCGCTCTTCACCTCGCGGTCGCCGCCGAGGGGGAGGAAGACCTTCTCCTCGAGCGCCCGCAGCAGCATGGCCTGCTCGTCGAGCCCGAGCTCGCCGATCTCGTCGAGAAAGAGCACGCCGCGATTGGCGGCGCGCAGCAGGCCGGGGCGGTCGCGCAGCGCGCCGGTGAAGGAGCCTTTCACGTGGCCGAAGAGCGCCGACATGGCCGCCTCGCCCCGGATGGTGGCGCAGTTCACTTCCACGAATTCGCCCTGCACCTGGTGGCGCGAGCGCTTCAGCTCGAAGATGCGCCGCGCCAGCCGCGACTTCCCCGCCCCGGTGGGCCCCATGAGCAGGAGCGGCTCGCGCGAGTGGATGGCCACCTGCTCGATGCGGTCGATGAGACGGTTGAAGGCGGCGTTGCGCGTGGCGATGCCGGACTTGAGGAACGAGGCCGCCTCTTTCTGCTCTTCGCGGAAACGGGAGGCGATGGCGTCGTAGCGCGAGAGGTCGAGGTCGACGATCTGCACGGCCCCCTGCACGTAGCGCGCTCCCTGCCCGGGCGAGGTCTGCACGAGCCGGCCGGGAAAGTGCCGCGACTCGGTGAGGAGGAACATGCAGATCTGCGCGACGTGCGTGCCGGTGGTGATGTGGACCAGGTAGTCCTCGGACTCGGGGTCGAACGGATAGGTGCGCGCGAGCTCGTGCAGCGCGCCGTAGACCTGCTCGAAGTCCCACGGGTTGTCGAGGGAGAGCGGGCGGAGGACGACCTGGGTCTCGGGGGAGACGGAGGCGATGTCGTGCGCGAGCTGTGCGGCGTTGTGGGCCTGGTCGGGCGGGTGGAGGAGCTCGAAGCGGTCGATGAGCAGGTCTTCCTGCTGGCAGAGGGAGACCGAGGGACGCCAGCGCTCCCACCGGGTGGCGGGCTTGCCGAGATCGAGCGAGGTGCCGAGAAGGCCAATGGCGACGGTTTTCATATGGAGTGCGGCGGCGCCAGCCGCCGCTTTCAATTGCGGCGCAACGTAGGGCGGGCTTCAGCCCGCCCCTCCACGGGGGAGGCGGGCTGAAGCCCGCCCTACGTTGCGTTGCGTTGCGTTTGGAAGCGGCGGCTGCGACCGCCGCACTCCAGAATGATAACCCCATATCCAGTGAGATAAAGATTTCTCATCACGAGCTACCCCTCCCACCCACCCCTCCACACAATTTCGCCTTCCCCATCAGCAACTTACACCGCTGTGAGCGCTCGTGGCACTCCGCTCGCCTTTAGTACGGGCATGGCGAACAAGAAGCTGTTCCAGACCACGATGGCGGTCAACGAGGCGGGGGGACGGGCGTACGCGCTGACGGCGAAGCATGCGCTGGCGCAGTATGCGGCGACCGGATGCCTGAATGGGACGTTCTACGCGTCGGCGGAGGAGCAGCTCCGGAAGGTGCTGGAGCTCTGCGCGCAGGTGGACGACCTCTTCATCGCCCGCACGGCGGTCTACTGCCGCGAGCGCGGGTACATGAAGGACATGCCGGCGCTGCTCTGCGCGGTCCTGGCCGTGCGGAACACGCCTCTGCTGGAGACGATCTTCCGGCGCGTCCTCGACAACGGGAAGATGCTGCGCAACTTCGTGCAGATCGTCCGCTCGGGGGTGACGGGACGGAAGTCGCTCGGCACGGCGCCGAAGCGGATGATCCTGCGCTGGCTGGAGTCGCGGCGCACGGATGCGCTGTTCCGCGACTCGGTCGGGCAAAAGCCGTCGCTGGTCGACGTGATCCGGATGGTCCACCCGAAGCCGCAGTCGAAGGAGCGGGAGGCGCTGTATGGCTACCTGATCGGACGTCCGCACGACCCGGAGGCGCTGCCTCCCCTCGTGCGCGAGTTCGAGGCGTTCCGGAAGGGGGCGTCGGCGAAGGTGCCGGACGTGCCGTTCCAGATGCTGACGTCGCTCGACCTGTCGGCCGAGGTGTGGGTGGAGATCGCGCGGAATGCGCCGTGGCAGATGACGAGGATGAACCTGAATACGTTCGACCGGCACTGTGTGTTCGCGGACGAGGAGGTGACGAACATGATTGCGGCGCGGCTGGCCGACCCGGAGACCATCCGCAAGGCGCGGGCTTTCCCGTACCAGCTCCTGATGGCTTACCGGGCCGCGAGCGAGGATGTGCCGCTGGTGGTGCGGGAGGCGCTGCAGGATGCGATGGAGATTGCCATCGAGAACGTGCCGGCCATCGACGGGCAGGTCTACGTCTGCCCCGACGTGTCGGGATCGATGGGGTCGGTCGTGACCGGCCGGCGCGGCTCGGCGTCGTCGGCGGTCCGCTGCATCGACGTGGCGGCGCTGGTGACGGCGGCGATCGTGCGGAAGAATCCGGGGGCGAGGGTGCTGCCGTTCGAGGAGCGGGTGGTGGACCTGCGGCTGAATCCGCGCGACAGCGTGATGACCAACGCGGAGAAGCTGGCGGAGATCGGCGGCGGCGGGACGGCGTGCAGCGCGCCGCTGGCGCTGCTGAACCAGCAGATGGCGCACGGCGACCTGGTGATCTTCGTCTCGGACAACGAGTCGTGGGCCGACTCGCGGAGCGGCCGCGGAACGGAGATGATGAAGCAGTGGGAGCGGTTCCGGCAGCGCAACCGCAAGGCGCGGCTGGTCTGCATCGACGTCCAGCCGTACGGGACGGCGCAGACCCGGGAAGAGAAGGATGTGTTGAACGTGGGAGGATTCAGCGACGCGGTGTTCACGCTGGTGGCGGACTTTGCCGCCGGACGGCTCGACGCCGGCCACTGGACGAAGGTCATCGAGGACATCGCGATCGCGGAGCCCGCGGTCGCCTGAAGAACGAATTGAAATGAGTTGAAGAGGCCGAATGCTGTCGTGACTACATCCTTTGGCGATCGATGTCTCGGCAAACTTCTTGTCGGCCTCACTGAGGACCCATCATGACGACCAGCAACTATGAAGTGTTCAAGCCAGAGCGGGGCGTGGCCATCAAGGCGTGGACGCGCGGCGTGCCCGTGGAGGAGGCTGCGAAGAAGCAGCTGCTGAACATCGCCACGCTCCCGTTCATCTACCGCTGGATCGCGGTCATGCCCGACGTGCACCTCGGCAAGGGGGCCACGGTCGGCAGCGTGATCCCGACCAAGCAGGCCATCATCCCGGCGGCGGTCGGCGTCGACATCGGCTGCGGGATGATGGCCGTCCGGACGTCGCTGACGGCGAACGACCTGCCCGACGACCTCGGCCCGCTGCGGAGCGTCATCGAGCAGGCCGTCCCGCACGGGCGTACCGACAACGGCGGGCGGAACGACCGCGGCGCGTGGAAGAACCCTCCGGCGCGGAACCTGGAGACGTGGGCGAAGCTGGAGCCGAAGTACGCCGAGATCGTGGCCAAGCATCCGAAGCTCGGACGCGGCAACGACGTGAATCACCTCGGCACGCTCGGCACCGGCAACCACTTCATCGAGGTCTGCCTCGACGAGGCGAACGATGTCTGGATCGTCCTGCACAGCGGCTCGCGCGGCGTGGGGAACCGGATCGGGCAGTTTTTCATCGAGCTGGCGAAGCAGGACATGCGCAAGTTCATGATCAACCTCCCGGACCAGGACCTGGCGTACCTGCCGGAGGGGACGGATCACTTCAATGACTATGTGAAGGCGGTGCACTGGGCGCAGGCGTATGCGATGAACAACCGGGAGCTGATGATGGCGTCGATCCTCGAGGCCATCCGCGAGTCGGAGCTGCTGCCGCCGTTCGACGCGGACGCGGAGGTGGTGAACTGCCACCACAACTATGTGGCGGTGGAGGAGCACTACGGCGAGCGGGTCTTCGTGACGCGGAAGGGGGCGGTGCGCGCGGGGAAGGACGACCTGGGGATCATCCCGGGGAGCATGGGGGCGAAGTCGTTCATCGTGCGCGGGAAGGGAAACCCGGAGAGCTTCGAGAGCTGCAGCCACGGGGCGGGACGCTCGATGTCGCGCACCGAGGCGAAGCGCCGCTTCACGGTGGAGGATCACGTGCGCGCGACCGAGGGGATCGAGTGCCGGAAGGACCGCGACGTGATCGACGAGACGCCGGCGGCGTACAAGTCGATCGAGGCGGTGATGGAGGCGCAGGCGGACCTCGTGGACGTGGTGCATACGCTGAAGCAGGTGGTGGTGGTGAAGGGGTAGCGGAAATTGAAAATGAACAATTGAAAATTGAAAAAGGGCTCTCGCGAGGGCGGGACCTTTCAATTTTCAATTTTCAATTCATGAAACCAATGTTGACGATCGATGGCTCCCTCGGCGAAGGGGGCGGGCAGGTCCTGCGGACCTCGCTCGCCCTCTCGCTCCTGACGCGCACGCCTTTCCGGATGGAGAACATCCGCGCGAAGCGGAAGACGCCGGGACTGCTGCGCCAGCACCTGACGGCCGTGAATGCGGCGGCGCAGGTGGGGGGCGGGGCGGTGGAGGGGGCGCACGTCGGGTCGGCGGCGCTGACGTTCGTGCCGGGCGCGGTGCGCGGCGGCGATTATGCGTTCGCCATCGGCACGGCCGGCTCGACGATGCTGGTGCTGCAGACGATCCTGCTGCCGCTGGCGCTGGCGGAGGCGCCGTCGACCATCGAGATCGAAGGAGGGACGCACAATCCTTCCGCGCCGCCGCACGACTTCATGGAGCGCGCGTTTCTCCCGCTGCTGCGGCGCATGGGGGTGGAGGTGGAGCTGGAGCTGCTGCGTCCCGGGTTCTATCCCGCGGGCGGCGGGAAGATCCGCGTGCGGATCACGCCGGCCCGCCGCCTCGGCCGGCTGGAGCTGGAGGAGCGCGGCGCGATCACGACCCGCTGCGCGCGGGCGGTGGTGGCGAACCTTCCCTGGACGATCGCGGAGCGGGAGGTGAAGACGGCGGCCGAGGAGCTGGGGTGGCCGGAGGACTGCCTGCAGGCGCACACGCTGACCGGCTCGACCGGCCCGGGGAACGCGATCTCGATCATCGTCGGCTCGGAGCAGGTGACGGATGTGTTCACGGCGTTCGGCGAGCGCGGCGTGCCGGCGGAGCACGTGGCGCGCGCGGCGGCGCAGGAGGCGCGGCGCTACATCGACAGCAATGCCGCCGTCGGGGAGCACCTCGCCGATCAGTTGCTGCTGCCGCTGGCGGTCGGCGAAGGAGGGTCGTTCACGACGGTTCCGCTGAGCAGCCACTCGCTGACGAATATGGAGACGATCCGCAGGTTCTGCGACCGGGCGATGACGACGGAGCCGGTGAGCGACGGCGTGGTGCGCGTGACGGTCGGCTAAGTGGACCGCCGGCGTCCCGCCGGCTGTCTGTGGCGGCGTCCCGCCGCCACGGTGCGGGCGAGACGCCCGCACAGACAGCCGGCGGGACGCCGGCTGTCCACTTGCTATCCTGCGTCCGATGCGTCTTTTGGTGATTGCGCCGGATGGGTTTGCGCCGCTGGAGGTGTTGGGACGGGAGGCGGGCGATGTGGAGCTGTTCGTGGGGAGCGACGCGGAGACGCTGCGCCGCGATGCGGCGCGCGCCGATGCGGTGCTGATCGCCCCCCGCGCGGGGCCGGTGCTGACGGAGCTGTGGCGCGAGCTCGGGAACGTGCGCTGGGTCCACACGCTCGCGGCGGGCGTGGAGTTTCTCCCCTTCGACCTGCTGCGGCGCAGCGAGATCGTGGTGACGAACGGACGCGGGCTGTATGCCGATGCGCTGGGAGAGTTCGCCATTGCGGCGATGCTCTGGTTCGCGAAAGACCTGCGCCGGCTGGTGCGCAGTCAGGAGGGGCGGCGGTGGGAGCCGTTCACCGTCGAGCGGCTGGCGGGACAGAGCGTGGGGATCATCGGGTACGGCGGCATCGGGCGGGCGGTGGGGGCGCGCGCGGCCGCTCTCGGCATGCACGTCACCGGGGTCGGGCGGCGGCAGGAGCGCATCGAGCCGACGATCGACGATGTGATCCCGCGCTCGGACTACGTGGTCCTGAGCACGCCGCTGACGCCGGACACGTACCGGCTCTTCTCCCGCGAGCGGATCGCGCGAATGAAACCGTCGGCGGTGCTGATCAATGTCGGCCGCGGCAAGACGGTGGACGAAGCGGCGCTGGTGGGGGCGCTGGAGAGCCGGAGCATTCGCGGCGCGGCGCTGGATGTGTTTGAGCACGAGCCGCTTCCGCCGGAGCATCCGCTCTGGCGGCTGGACAACGTGCTGCTCTCCCCCCACACGGCCGATCACACCAGCGACTCGCACGCGCGGGCGATGCAGTTCTTTCTCGAGAACCTGCGGAGGTTCCGGGCGGGGGAGCCGCTGCTGAATGTGGTGGATAAGGTGGCGCAGTATTGAGTTGTGGAGTGGACCGCCGGCGTCCCGCCGGCTGTCTGGGCGGGCGTCCCGCCCGCCCGGGAGTGACGGCGGGACGCCGTCACAGACAGCCGGCGGGACGCCGGCGGTCCACTACCAGGCGGCTTTGTCGCGGGTCTGGCGCCAGCGGTAGGTGCTGGGGATGATGGTGTTGGGCTCCGTGGCGGTCTCGAGGAGCGACAGGGCTTCGCGCAGGACGCGGGTCTGCAGCCAGCGGTTGCGGGGGTCGCCGAAGGGGGCGCCGTAGGGGAAGCGGACGGCGAGGGCGCGCGGGGCGCCGATCAGGCGCGTGAAGTCGGCGTTGAAGGTCAGGGCCACGGTGGGGATGCCGGAGCGCTCGATGACCGATTGCAGCAGTCCCACGGACTGCATGCAGAGCGGTCAACTGGGGGCGATGAGGACGGCGTCGGCGTCCAGCTCGGCGGCGAGGGCGGGCGCGGTCTCGTCGAGGAGGCGGCGCGGGTCGGGGATGGCGCCGCTGAAGCTGTAGTGCACCGGGGCGAGCTGGCGCTCCTCGCGCACAGATCAAGGCGACGCGCGAGACCGGTTTCGCCGCGACGAACGGCACGTCGGAGACGGTGGTGAAGTCGAAGTCGGGTTTGTATTTGGCGCGGATGCTCGCGCGAAGCTCATCGATCATCGAAGGAATCCAAGACGCTCGCCGACGACGCGGTAGAGCGGGCTGCGGTCGCTGATCACGGCCACGGTGCCGGTCATCCCCGGACGCAGGGCGGGCTTCAGCCCGCGAGCGCGTCGGCCGGCGAGTTGGTGATGAAGGTCTTCGGCACGCGCCAGCCGCAGGCCACGGCGGTCTCGGCCTGCTTGTGCTTCATCCGCTCGCCGGCGGAGAAGGGATTGGCCAGGAAGCAGCCGCGCCGCTCGAGAAGTCGAAGAAGGAGTGCAGGAAGGCGGCGTTGTTCTGCATGCGCGCGGTCTCGATCATCCACCCCACCGGATCGACGGCCTCGGCACGCCGGTGGATGAGGTCGAAGAGGGGGACGTAGGTCTGCCGCACGAAGAAGGACGCGACGTGATCGAGGGTCTGGTGGGCGTAGTAGTAACGGCCGTCGCGCCAGGCGTAGCGCCCCCACGGCATGGGGACGAGGACGAGCGGCGTGGCGCCGCGCTGCTCGAGCGCGGCGGAGAGTTTGGCGATGTGGCCGTCGAGGGGAAAGCCGCAGAGGGCGATGGTGCTCATGGTGCCCGTGCGTGGCAAGGTACGGGCCCGTGCAGCGTAGGGCGGGCTTCAGCCCGCCTCCCCCGGGGGGAGGCGGGCTGAAGCCCGCCCTACGTTTGGTTCCCGGTGCTCCGAATGCACTACACTTCCGCACTTCGTTCCCATGGCCATCCCCAGACCCGAGATCTCACCGGCGGAGTTGGAGACGCTCGTCCTCGACGTGGTGACGTCGGAGGGGCGGCCGGTGACGGTGACGGAGATCCACCGCTCGATGCCGCGGGCCTTGCGGCCGGCGGCAAAGGCGGTGAGCGGGGTCGTGGCGGCGCTCGCGGATGCGAAGCGGCTGTTCCGCATCGGACGGCGCTACAGCGCGCGGCCCGACCGCACGCTGCACGAGCGCATCGTCGGCCTGGCCGCGGAAGAAGCGCTGACCGCGCCGCAGCTCGCGAAGAAGCTGCGCGCTCCCGCGGGGCGCGTCCGTGACGCCATCCGCGAGCTCGTCGAAGGGGGCGAGCTGCACGCGTATCCGAAGCAGCAGCGCGTCGTCCGTTATGGTGCGCATCCGCCCGGCGCGGCCGACCTCCTCCGTCCCGAGCTGGCGCGGCTCCTGGCCGCGGCGGCGAAGCTCGGCATCGCCGAGACGGAGGCCAGGCGCGCGCTGCGCGAGCTGCTCGGCGACGCAGACCCGATCGTGGCCGCGATCCGGGAGCTCGAGTCCGACGGGGCGCTGGTCTACCTCCCCCACCTGCGTACCGCCCTCGCCTCCTCCTTTCGAGACAAGCCGTCCTTCGACCGCGCCGTCCTCGGGCTCCTGGCCCGCGGCGCGGTCCAGTTGCAGTCGCATCCCACGCCTTCCCTGCTCGGTGCCGCGGAACGCGACGCCATGATCGAAGACGGCCGCGGCGGCTATTTCAGCGCCATCGGCCTCCGCTGATCGGAGACCCCATGCACGAAGCCCTTCAGACGTTGCGCCGCACGCTCCGCAACCCCTTCCTGCAGAACCGCGTCGACACGGCGTGGGACGCACGCTCGATCGCCACGGACGTCCCGGCCATCAACGGCGATGCGTTCCAGCACGTGCTGCGCACCATCGCCGACGTGCGCGCGTCGCGGCAGTCGCACGGCCTGCTCCTCTTCGGCGAGCCCGGCTCGGGAAAGACGCACCTGCTCAACCGCGTGCGCCACTGGATCCAGCAGGACGAGCACGCGTGGTTCGTCTACGTCCTGCCGATCACGGCGCCGGACCGCGTCCATCGCGACATCCTGCAGGCCACCGCGGGCGACCTCACGCGCGGCGCGCCGGAGACGCACGGCATCACGCAACTGGCCATCGCCGTGGCGCGGCTGTTCATGAGCGACGTCCACGCGCCCATCCGCGAGATCGCCGCGTGGTGGCGCCGCGTCATGGACGAATACCCGGCCGGCGACGCGCTGGCGCAGTATCTCCTCCGCCACCTGGACATCTTCATCCTCCCGCTGGGCCTCGACGGCTCGGTGGTGCGGGTGGTGGCGCAGTTCCTGGCGGGGCGCCATCGCGCCGCCGCGCGCGACTGGCTCCTCGGCCGCTCGCTACCCGAGGAGACGCTGGAGACGCTCGGCGTCGCCTTCAGCCTCGACGAGGAGTCAACCGCGCTGACCGCGCTCTCCACGCTGATCCGCCTCGGCGGCGATCTCTCGACGGTCGTCTTCGCCTTCGACCAGATCGAGGGCCTGCAGATCGATCCCGACGACCGCACCGGCCTCCTGGCGTTCGCGAACGCGGTGACGCAGCTCCTGGCGCTGCACGAGAACGTGGCCGTGGTGACCTGCGCGCAGCTCTCGTTCATCGACACGCTGGAGCGGATCGTCGGCCGCGCGTTCTTCGAGCGCATCGCCGAACGGAAGTCGGCGCTCCGGCTCGTCACGCCGGCCGAGGCGATGACGCTCGTGCAGCAGCGCCTGCGCGGCGACACCGACATCGAGCAGGTGCGCGTCTTCGAGAAGGTGGGCAACGCGGAGCCGGTGTGGCCGCTGACGAAGTCGCAGGTCGAGCTGCTGTCGATCCCGAGCGTGAGCGCGCGCAGGCTGCTGATGGGGTGCAGGGAGTTGTTCGATGGGTGGCAGGAATCCCCCACCCACGCAGCGCAACCCGCAGGGGAGCAAACACTGGACAGCATCTGGGAGTCGACGCTCGACGAAGAGCGGGAGCGGCCGACGGCGCTCATCGACGACGGCGTCATCATCGATGGGCTCGTGCGCGCCGCGGCGGGCGAGCGGGCCACGAAGGTCAAGGACGTCGACGTGCTGCTGAAGCGGGAGGGGAAGACGATCGCCGTGGCGGTGTGCAACGGCGAGAACCTGACCAGCCTGGCCTCGCGGCTGAAGCGCCTCGCGCAGCTCAACGCGCAGAAGAAGTTCGACGAGCTGGTGGTGGTGCGCGATCAGCGGCTGCCGATCAAGGCCACGGCGAAAGCCACGCAGCAGCGCCTGCGCGAGCTCACCGACTCGGGTGCGCGCGTCGTCCGCCTGTCGGCCGAGGCGTATGCCGCGCTGGCCGCGCTGCGGCGCCTCCTCGCCGACGCGGCGGCGGGCGACCTCACGCTGGACGGGCGGCCCATCCAGCCGGACGAGCTGAAGGCGTGGCTGGCGCAGCACACACCGTCCGCGGTCGAAGAGGCGGTGCGCGCGGTGACCGGCGATGCCGCCGATACGGCCTCGCAGCAGGAGCTTGCCTCGCGCGTGCAGGAGCTGCTGGTCGGGCGCTGGATCGTCCCGCTCGACGCCATCGCCCGCGACGCGAGACTCTCCCTCGACGATCTCCGCGACGTCGCCGCGCGCGAGAGCGCGCTGTTCGGCGTCATCCGCGGCGAGCAGGACCTGCTCTTCCTCCGCAGCAGCGCCATCGAGAGAGCCTGACCATGACCCGAATCGTCAACGTCACCGAAGTCCGCAACAACGTCTACTGGGCTGCCGGCGGTCCGCGCTCCGGCGGCGACGGCCTGCGCGCGCTGCCGCTCCTCGGCACGCTCTTCCATCAGGCCTACGCGGGGCTGACCGGGAGCGACGAGCGCGTGAACCTGGTCCGCCCGCTCGAGCGCGCCGACGCGACGCGCGAGTCGTGGCGCCGCGAGCTCGCCTCGCACGCGTACGCGTGGCACGTCGCGCCGCGGCTCGAGGAGCATCAGTCCGAGCTGCAGGGCGAAGCCGCGGCCGTGGCCGCGTACTGGGAGGCGGTGCGGAACCTCACCGGCTGGCTGGCCGACCTGGTGTGGGAGCAGCGCAACGCCGGCCGCAGCGTCTCCGAGGCGCGCGAGGTGGTGTTCGCCGACACCGAGCGCGAAGTGAGCGTGAAGCTGACCGACGACGCCTGGAGCGCCCCCGTGACGGTGACCGGCCGCATCGACGCGCTCCTCCGCCAGCCGCAAACCGGCGCGCTCTGCGCCCTCGAGCTGAAGTCGGGACGCACCGCCCCCGAGGCCGACGTCTGCCAGGCCGCCATGTACCGCCTCCTCCTCGACACCGACGACGTGGCCCTGCTCTCGTTCAAGCCCGAGCCCCACGAACAACGCTTCGCCTCCGATCAACTGAAAGAAGCACAAACCAAGCTGAAGGCCCTCATCGGCCGCCTCGCCGGAGTGGTCGGCGACACCAACCCGCCAACCGCCAACCGTCAACCGCCAACCGAAACGGGCCAACGCATCATCGACGCCCTGCACGAGGGGGGCGTGCGCGTGAAGCTCGACGGCCAGCCACTCACCGGCCCCGCGTTCGTCCGCTACTTCATCGACACGGAGCCGGGCGTGCGTCCGGACCGCATCCCGCAGCTCGCGACGATGCTCTGGACGCGGCTGAAGACGCACGAGCCGCCGCAGATCTCGATCGAGCGCGGCCGCATCGTGGTGGACGTGGAGCGGGAGGACCGCCAGACGGTCTGGTGGCGCGACCTGCGCGGCCAGCTCGCGCAGCCTTCGAAGGGAGGGGCGTCGCGGTTCCCGGTGGGCGTGGCCATCGACGGCTCGCTGCACTGGGCCGACTTCGCCAAGCCGCAGGACTCGCACATGCTCGTCGCCGGCACGGCCGGCAGCGGGAAGAGCGAGTGGCTGCGCGCGGCGATCGCGAGCCTGCTGGCGCAGAACACGCCCGCCACACTGCGGCTCCTGCTGATCGATCCGAAGCGCACCGCGTTCCATGCGTTCGAGAATTCGCGCTCGCTCTACGCGCCGGTGGTCTATCCGGACGACACGGAGATTGCGCCGCTGTTCGCGGAGCTGATCGAGGAGATGGAGCGCCGCTACCGCGCGATCAGCGAGGCGGGGCTGCCAGACCTCGGCGCGTACAACCTGGTGGCCTCTGATTACGGAGCTCAGCCGCTGCCGCGCATCGTCTGCTTCTGCGACGAGTACGCGGACCTGATCCTGGCCGACCCGAAGCAGCGGAAGGAGATCGAGCGCCTGGTCGGCCGGCTCTCGGCGAAGGGACGCGCCGCGGGCGTGCACCTCGTCTTCGCCACGCAACGGCCGGACCGGAACGTCGTCACGGGTGTGATCGATACGAACCTCATGGCGCGCGTCTGCCTGCGCGTGGTCAAGCCGGCCGAGTCGCGCATCGTCCTCGGCGGCGAGCCCGGCGCGTCGACCCTCCTCGGCCGCGGCGACCTGTTGTTCAAGGACCTCGGCGCTCCCGTGCGCCTGCAGTCGCCCTACGTGACGGACGAGGAGCTGGCGGAGCTGTTGTAGCTCCAGTGGACCGCCGGCGTCCTCGCCGGCTGTCTGTGGCGGCGTCCCGCCGCCATTGTGCGGGCGAGACGCCCGCACAGACAGCCGCCGGGACGCCGGCGGTCCGCTATGCTCGGGGCGTGACGGGCAATCTTTCCGAGGCGCGTGCGGCGTTCGCATCCTTTGTCGACGCGCTCCCGCGCGAGGCGCGGCTGCTCGTGTTTCATGACTTCGACGCCGACGGCGTGACGGCGGGGGTGGTGCTGCAGCGCGCGCTGGAGCGGCTCGGCTTCACGAACGTGCTGCGGCGCACACCGGGACGGGAGCGCGATGCGTGGTCGGAGACGAACCGCGCGCTCATCGCCGAGGCGCGGCCCGAGGCGGTGTTTCTGCTGGACCTGGGGTCGCGCGAGGAACCGCTCGTCGAGAACGCGCGCTGCTGCATCATCGATCATCACCGGCCGGACGGCGTGCCGCCCGGCGCGCTGCTGATCACCGCGTACAGTTGGGATCCGATCCCGAACACCTCGCTGATGGTGTTCGATCTCTGCGCGGACGTCGAAGACCTCGACTGGATCGCGGCCATCGGTGCGCTGAGCGACGTCGGCGAGCGCGCGCCGTTTCCGCTGCTGGCCGCGGTGAAGAAGCGCTACGCGATGTCGGACCTCAAGGAAGCGACGGCACTGGTCAACGCCGCCCGCCGCGCGTCGGAGTGCGATCCGGAGACGGCGGCGCGTGCACTGCTCTCCCACGCTTCACCGCGCGACTTCGTGCGCTCCTCCTCGCCCGAGGTCGAAGCACTGCGCGCGGCGCGCGCGGAAGTGCAGCTGGCCATGGCCGAAGCGAAGAAAGCGGCGCCGAAATTCGCGGGGAACGTGGCGCTCGTGCGCGTCAGCTCGCGCTGCCAGGTGCATCCGGTGATCGCGCAGATCTGGCGCACGCGGTTGCCGAAGTACATCGTGATCGTCGCCAACGACGCCTACCTCCTCGGCCGCGTCAACTTCTCCGCACGCTCCCAGAGCGGCGTGAACCTGCTCGACTTCCTGCGCGCGAACGGCGTCGACGCGCGCGGGCACGATCAGGCCACGGGCGGGAGTGTTTCCGTGGAGGAGTGGAACGCACTGCTGGAAAGGCTGGGATTCATCCTCCCTTTCCCATGACGCGAACGATGGCTCAGGACTTGGATTTACGAGTCTCGATGGTGCACTTTCCCTTCGACAACAGCTACGCCCGCCTGCCGGAGCGCTTCTTCACGCGCACGGCGCCGACGCCGGTGGCCGCGCCGCGCCTCATCCGTCTGAACCGTGCTCTTGCGGCCGACCTCGGGCTCGACCCCGATGCGCTCGCCGGCGAGGAGGGGGTGGCCGTGCTGGCCGGCAGTCGCCTGCCCGCGGGAGCGGCGTCGATCGCGATGGCCTACGCGGGACACCAGTTCGGCACGTTCGTGCCGCAGCTCGGCGACGGGCGGGCCATCCTCCTCGGCGAAGTGATCGATCGCGGCGGAGTGCGCCGCGATATCCAGCTCAAAGGTGCCGGCCGCACTCCCTGGTCGCGCGGCGGCGACGGACGAGCGGCGGTCGGACCGGTGCTGCGCGAGTATGTGGTGAGCGAGGCGATGGCCGCGCTCGGCATCCGCACCACCCGCGCGCTCGCCGCCGTGACCACCGGCGAGCCGGTGTTCCGCGAAGAGGTCGTGCCGGGCGCGGTGCTGACGCGCGTCGCGTCCAGCCACATCCGCGTCGGGACGTTTCAGTACTTTGCCAGCCGCGGCGACGTGGAGGGCGTACGGCTGCTCGCGGATCACGTCCTGGCCCGCCACTACCCGGAAGCGGCCGCCGCGGAGCGCCCCTACCATGCCCTGCTCGCGGCGGTCGTGGAGGCTCAGGCGAAGCTGATCGCCGACTGGATGCTGGTCGGTTTCATTCACGGGGTGATGAACACGGACAACATGTCCGTCGCCGGCGAGACGATCGATTACGGACCGTGCGCGTTCATGGACGAGTACAACGCCGGGCAGGTCTTCAGCTCGATCGACCGGCAGGGGCGGTATGCGTTCGGCAACCAGCCGGCCATCGGCGGGTGGAACCTGACGCGGCTCGCGGAATGTCTGCTGTCGCTCCTTTCGGAGAATGAAGAGGCCGCGATCGAGGAAGCGCAGGAGACGCTGGCCGCCTACGGCCCGGCGTTCGAGGCCCGCTATCACGCCGGACTGCGGCGCAAGCTCGGGCTCTCCACGGAACGGGAGGACGATCTCGCGCTGGTGCTGGAGCTCCTGCAGGCGATGCACGAGCAGAAGGCGGACTTCACGCTGACCTTCCGCCGGTTGTGCGACGCGGCCGCCGGCGACGCTGAGCTGGAGTCACTCTTCGCCGATCCTGCCGCGCTGCGCGCATGGCTCCCGCGCTGGCGCCATCGGCTGGAGCAGGAGCCCGGCACCGCCGACACGCGCGCGGCGGCGATGCGCATGGTGAACCCCGCCTACATCCCGCGCAACCACCGGGTGGAGGCGGTCATCCGCGCCGCGATCGACGAGGATGACTTCGGTCCCTTCGAGGAGCTGCTGGCGGTTCTGTCGCGCCCCTACGACGAGCAGCCGGAGCACGCGGAGTACGCGCTGCCGCCGGAGGAGAGCGAGCGCGTCCTGGCGACGTTCTGCGGCACGTAGCCTGTCTGTCGAGCAGTGGCACGCACTGCTCGACAGACTGCACGTCAGCCGCGGCGGCCGGACTGACAGCCCGTCAGCACCGGCTGCACCACGGAGACCGACGCGCCGGCGTCCTGCACCTGCGTTTCGAACGTGTTGAGATCGGTCGCGAACTGGCCGATCTTCCCCTGCAGGTCGCCGAGCGATCCGACGAGACTCTGCAGGTCGTTGGCGAGGTCGCCGAGGCCGGGGATCTGCGGCAGGGTGATGTTGAGATGCAGCGCCGAGAGCAGCGGGTTGAGGATGGCGTTCATGGCGCTCTTCAGCAGGTCGAGCACCGGAGCGAGCACGCCGCTGAGGCCACTCAGGATGTCGCGGATGGAAAACGAGAACGTCGGCGTCTTCCAGTCACAGGGGTAAGGAAAGAAGCCTCCCGCGTAGCAGATCGAGGTCGGGTACGGCGGGCCGTACGGAACCGTGACGCTTTCCGACAGCGCGTTGGCCACCGCCTGCATTGGGCCGAGGATGCCGCTGAGCGTGCCGGTCACGGAATCGATCGCGCTCGAGATCGAGGCCAGCGACTGGAGCTTGCTCTGCGCCTGATCGAGGTCGTTCTCGAGCGTATTCAGGTCCGCGTTCACCGTACCGACGGCCGACGCGGCCCGCGTCACGAGCGGCTGGGCGATGCCGCACGCGGTGTCGAACTGCTGCTGCAGCGCATCCTTCGGCGCGCCGGCGGGGAGGCCGCCGATGCACGACTGCGCCTGGGTGACGACCTGGCTGAGCTTCTGCTCGAAGCCGATCGAGTCGCCGATGCCGCGATCGAGCTGCTGCACGCGGACTTCGAGCTGCGCCACCGCATCGCGCAGCGGCCGGATCGTGCCGGCGAGCTCGTTCGCCGCCGACGCCGCCGCGCTGACCGGCTGCTGGAGCGTGGCGATGGCGTCCTGCAGCACGCCCGCCTCCGTGCCGATCTCCGGCACGATGGAAATCGTCTCCAGCAGTTGCGAGGTCGTGGTCAGAGTGTTGTTCAGCGACTGCAGCTTGCCGGCGATGTCGGCCGGAATCTCCAGATCGTTGCGCGCGGTGACCAGTCCCGCGTCGAAGCCGTCGACCTGCTGCTTCAGTTGTGTGGTGTTGTCCGTCAGCGCGGTCAGCGCCGCGAGCAGTGCTTCTGGGTTTCCCATCTGGGTAGTCATCTGTCGCTCCTTCGCGAAGGGAAGGCAGCCCGGCGTTCGGCCGCCGGGCTGCCGGGGTACAGGCCGGCCTCAGACGCTGCAGCTGCCGAAGCAGTGCTGCCCGATCTGAGTCGAGCCGACGGTGGCGGTCACGCAGACGCCCTTCGGAATGCCGAAGGTCGTACAGATGTGGGCGCAGAGGCTGGCCGACTTGCCGTTGAAGATCGACGGCACGCCGGAGATGCATTTCTGGCCGAGCACGGGGACGTTGAGGCACACCTGGCCGTTCTGGACCGTGGCCGTGGCGCAGAGATCGCTCGGCGCGATGCGCGCCGCCAGGAGGGCCGCCACGCCGCGTCCTGCCGTCGGGGAGTTTCTAACCACCGGGTGAGCCTGAATCGGAGTTCTCATCACACGTTTCTCCTTAGGTAGTGGGCGGCCGCGGGAAGACCGCCCGGTCTTCTGTTCGACGCACTCCCGCAATGCAGCTGAGATCAGGGGCGGGTCAGTAGACGTCCCACTCGCGGACGCTGCCGACCGTCACCGGGATGACGTCGCTGACGTCGACGGTGAAGCGGAAGACATGACGGGCGCGGTCGAGACGGCGCTCGGGATCGAAGAAAGTCAGCTTCACGTCCCAGCAGTCGGAGCCGGGGCGGCCGATCGGGCTGCGCGTGACGTCGATCGTGTCGAGCTTCAGGCCCGACAGGAACGCCTTGCGATAGACGAACTCGAGCTGGAAGGCGTTCGTGGCGGCGTAGTTGAGGGCGCGCTCCTGCGGCGTCAGGCCGAGGTTGCGCACCTCGTAGTAGAGGCGGTCGAGGAAGTTCTGGATTCCTTCGGCCTTGCTGCGGAACTCGTCGCGCTGCGCATCGTCCTGCGGCTCGTCGCCGATGACGGCCTGCACCAGCGAGGACGTGGTCCAGCTGTAGATGCCGCGCGGATCGGGGAAGAGGTACGGCACGGTCTGGCCGTTCATGAGGCGCGCGGTGCCGCGCACGATGCCCGGCACGGAGACGCGCTCCGCCCCTTCGGTGAGCTGCGCGCGCAGGGCCTCGCGCAGGCGGTCGTAGACCACCGATGCGAACGGGCCGACCGGCGCGATGGCATAGACCGCGGTGCCGTCGATGCTGAGGGTCCAGGTGACGGCGGCCGCGGAGACGGGATCGCGCTCGAGGGCGGAGAGGAACTCGCCGGGATCGCCGGTGTTGCGGCTGGTGAGCTGCAGGAACTGGTCGCGCCGTGCCTCGCTGCCGAAGTCATAGCCGATCTGGCCGAGGACGTAGGCCAGTGCGGGTGGAGCTTCGACGACGGAAGGCAGCGGACAGGAGGGACGGATCTCGCTCGGCAGAACGCCGGCGAGCTGCGCTTCGATGGGCTCTGTGTGCTCGGACATGTGCATACCCCTTTCGTGAGTTGATGCTGCGTGTGTCTCCAGGCTCGCGCGCGCGGCCCGGACATCCAACCGGCCGCCGAGGAGGCGCCGGCAATCGATTCCAGTGAGGGAGTCACACGACTGCGCCGTGGACAGCAGCGCATCGCGGACGCGGCGTGCGTCGGGTCTCTCGCCGCGCGCGGCCTGCGCGCTCAGCAGCAGCGCGGCGATGCCGGCGACGACAGGCGTGGCGAAGCTGGTCCCGGTGCGCGCGACGGAGTCGCCGCCGGAAGCGGCGCCGAGGATGTCCTCGCCGAGGGCCAGGATCCCCTGCTCGCGATAGGCCTCGCCCCAGTTGCTGAACTCGAGCGCGGCGCCGGCGGCGCTCATCGCGCCGACCGCGAGCACCGAGGGGACGGCCGCCGGCACGTGCAGGCAGGGACACCCTTCGTTGCCTGCCGCGGCGACGATCAGCACGCCGCTCTCGCTGCAGCGCTGAATGGCCTCGGCCAGCAGCGGCTCGGCTTCTCCGCCGGCCGCGAGCTCTCCGCCGCTGATGTTGATGACGTGCGCGCCGCGGGCGACGGCCTGGTTGATGGCGCGGGCCAGATCGAGCTGCGAGCAGGCGCCGGGCTGCGACGCGTAGATCGGCACGATCAGTCCGCGGCAGCCGGGGGCGATGCCGGCGATGGCGCTGCCGTGCTGCCCGAAGATCACGCTGGCCACGTGCGTGCCGTGCCGCGAGGCGGAATCGTCTCCCGCCGCGCACGGCACCAGCGTCTCGACTTCTTCGATGGCCGCGCCCGCGAAGCAGGAATGTGCGAGATCGACCGGGCCGTCGAGGACGGCGACGCAGATCCGCGCGTCTCCGGTGGTCTCGCTCCACAGTTCCTGCAGACCGGGGATGCGGGGTGCAATCGTGTCGGGGTTCATCGGTGTCGTCTCCTGCGTGTTGTGGAACGCAGAGAAGACGCAGCGATGGCGTTTTGTGAATCGCGAAAATCAGCGGCGGATGGTTTCAGTCGACGTATCGGTGCCGAGGCGTGTGACGTCGACCGCGACTTCGCCGATGGTGATGCGGCAGACGTCGAAGAGGCGCACCGGGGCGGTGATGCGCGCGGTGCCGACGAACGTACCGTTCTTGCTGCCGAGGTCCGTGAGGATCATCTCGTCGCGCGAGACCTCGAGACGGGCGTGCTCGCGCGAGACCGAGGTTGCGTCGATGGTCACGGCGCAGCCGGCGGCGCGTCCGATGAGATGCACGCCTGCCGGCAGACGCGCCGAGCCGTCGGCCCAGCGCAAGGCGACGAGAGCGACGTCGATGGAGGCGTCTTCGTTCCGCAACACGCCGTTGAACGCGTAGCCGTAGCCGTAGGCCGTGCGGATGGCGTCGGCGCGCCCTCCGCGCTCTTCCAGCGCGTTGCGGATCTCGAGCACGAGCGTCTTGAGATTCGCCTCTTCCACGATCGAGCCCGCCCAGACGTGGTCCAGCAGCTCGCGCTTGCTGACCGCCTTCGGATGCTGGCGCAGCAGGTATTCGAGCAGCCGGAAGGCGCGCGGCGTGAGACGCACGGGCTCGTCGCCGCGCACGAGCAGCTTCTGGTCGGAATCGAGGCAGAACCGATCGAAGAGAAATCGAACCATGAGCTTCCACCAGACTCCTACCAGTCTCTTACGACTTTCGGATGGCCGGGAACGACATTGACCGCATGCATTGTAGAAAACGCCGGAGTGATTGCCTGCAGGAGCGGCGCAACGGGCGCCGGAGCCGCGCGGGTAGGGATTTCGCACCGCCGCGACTCTCCCTGACCAGAGAGAACCCGGTAGCTCCCCAGCTCATGCTCGGAACCCTCATCGGCGGTCACATCCGCATTCTCGACGCCCTCGGCCAGGGCGGCATGGGCGAGGTCTACGTCGGACGCGACGAGCGCCTCGACCGGCGCGTGGCGGTCAAGGCCGTCCGCGCGGACCGCGAGCGAAGCGGCCGCTCCCGCGAGCGCGTGCTCCGCGAGGCGCGCGCGCTCTCGGCGCTCGATCATCCGAACATCTGCCGTCTCTACGAATACATCGAGGCGCCCGAGGGCGACTTCCTCATCCTCGAGCTGATCGAGGGAGTGACGCTGACCCGCGCCGTGGAGCGCGGCATGAGCCGCACGCGCAAGCTGCGCATCGCCGCCGACGTCCTGGCCGCGCTCATCGCCGCGCACCGCAAGGGGATCGTGCATCGCGACCTCAAGCCGGACAACGTGATGATCACCCCCGACGGCGGCGTGAAGGTGCTCGACTTCGGCATCGCCCGCCTGGAAGAGGAAGAGGAGGAGGAGCAGCCGCACTTCGCCGGCACGCCGCGCTACATGAGTCCCGAGCAGGCCGCGGGCGGCGACGTGACGACGGCCAGCGATCTCTACTCGTTCGGACTGCTGCTGCAGATGCTGCTCACCGAGAGCGCGCCGGAGAACGTGCCGCTGACGGGCGAGCGCCGCGACATGACGGCGCTCGTGAATCGCCTCCGGGCGCCGGTGCCGGTGGACCGCCCCTCCGCGGCGGAAGCACTCACTGCCCTGCATCGCATCCTGGACGCGCCGAAGCGGCGGCTCCGCTTCGCGGCCGCCGCGCTCGCGCTCCTGCTCGTGGTGGCGGCGGCGGTGCGCTACACGCTCGACGTCACCGCGGCGCGCGACGAAGCACGTCACCAGCGCCGCCAGGCGGAGGAGCTGGTCGCCTTCATGGTCGGCGACCTGCGCCAGAAGCTGGAGGGCGTGGGGCGTCTGGACGTGCTGGACGGCGTGGCCTCGCGCGCGCTGGCGTACTTTGCGTCGCTGCGCCCCGAGGAGCTGACCGGGGCGGATCTCGACCACAACGCGCGCGCCCTGGCCCAGCTCGGCGACGTACGCGAGCACGAGGGAAAGCTGCCGGAGGCGATCGCGCTGTTCCGGCAGTCGGCGCGATTCGCCTCCGCCGCCGTGGCGCGAAAGGATGCGCGCGAGGAGTGGGAGCTCACGCTGTCGAACGCCTACTTCGAGCTCGGCGACGCCTATCGCCGTCAGGGCAACGTCCGGGAGACGCTGCGGAACTTCCAGGCGTACTTCGACATCGCGCAGCGGCTGGCGCAGCGTCATCCCGCCGACCTGCGCTATCAGGCGGAGCTGAGCTACGGCCACGGCAACCTCGGCGCGGCACACGAAGCCGCCGGCGACGTCACGCGGGCGCTGCGCGAGTATCGGCGCGCGTGCGAGCTCGATCGCGAGCGCCTCCGCCGCGCGCCGCACGACGAGCAGTGGCAGGGCGATCTCGCGAACTCGGTCAACCGCCTCGGCGTCGTGCTGAAGAAGCGCGGCGACCTCGCCGGCGCGCGGCGCGCCTTCGACGAAGACCTGCAGATCCGCCGCCGTCTCGCCGCCGCGTCGCCGCGGGACGTGCGCCGGCAGGAACGGCTGGCGACGAGCCTGGCCTGGGCCGGCACGCTGCAGCAGGCCATGGGCGACGATGCCCGCGCGCGCGCCTCGTACCGCGAAGAAGCGGCGCTGACCGCGAAGGCGGCCCAGCGCGATCCGGACGATGCCCGCGCGAAACGGAATCACGCCGTGGCGCAGATGCGTCTGGCCACCCTCCTCCCACCCGGCGAGGGGCTGCCGCTGATCACCGAAGCCGTCGACGATCTCCGTGCCGTCGTGCGCACCGATGCGCGCGCCGTCTGGCGCCGCGACCTGACCGTGGCGCTGGTGCGCGTGGCGCAGATCCGCTCGCGTCTCCAGGACGCCGGCGCGGCGCGCCGCGCATCGGCGGAAGCACTGGCCGCGAGCGAGGCGCTCGCCGCCGAGCGGCCGGAGGATCCGGTGGCCGTGCGCAGCCTCTGTGAATCACTCCTGCTCGCGGCGTCGCTCGACGAGGACGCCGCCGCGGCCGCGCGGCAGAGAACGCGCGCCGCGGAGCTCGCCGCCAGCGCCATCGACGATCCCGATGTCGCGGCTACCCGCGTGCGCGCGCTGATTGCACTCGACCGCCGCAGCGCTGCGCTTCCTCTCATCCGCGCGCTTCTGGACGCCGGCTATCGCGAGACGTCGTTCGTCCAGGCCGCCAGTCCGTAACGCTCCCCACCGCCGCGTTCCCGACCGTGCAGCGTCACCGACGCTGTTCCAGCCACCGCTGTACCAACCGAGAGGAGCTTCTCATGAAAAGCAAGGCAGTCGTCAATGTGGACCCCTTCATCATCGTCGTCAACGTGCACGTGCTCGACCACCAGATCATCATCGACAAGCCGAATGTCCCGATTCCGTGGGACTTCCACGGGATCGTGCGGTGGCAGATCGACGGACCGGATGACGCGGCGTTCGACCCGGCCGCGGGGGTGAAGTTCCAGGTCGACAATGCGCCGTTCACTCCGTACCGCGTCAGCGCGAAGGTGTGGGAGATGGACGTACGCAACACCAACAACGCGGTCGTCTCGATTCCGTTCAAGTACACCCTGAACCTCACCGATGGAAACGCCGTGATCGTCGACGATCCGACGGTGGAGAACGACTCGCCGCCCAAACCCGTAGCCCGCCGCGTCCGCCGCCCCCGCCGCAACGCGCGCGCCCGCGTCTGAACGAGACCAGCCATGAACGACACTCACGCGCATTCGCTCTCCTCGCACCGCTGCCGCTCCCACGCGCCGCGCCCGCAGCAGCGCCAGCCGGAGGCGGATGCGCGTGACGTCGCGCTGCTGGAGGCCATCCGCGACGGCGACGAGCACGCCTTCTGGGCGCTGTGGATGAAGCATTCACGGCGCCTCTTCGGCCTCTGTCTCCGCGAGATGAACGGGAAGCGGGAAGACGCCGAAGACGCGGTGCAGGAGGCGATGCTCCACGCGCACGCGAAGCTGCCGCGCTTCGCCGCCTCGATCACCGTTCCCGCGTCGTGGCTGACGCGGATCACCTCCAACGTCTGCAAGGACATCCATCGCCGTCGCACACGCCGGACGCGCATGGCCGAGCAGGCGGCACTCCTCGGAGGAGATGCGCTGCAGAGGCCCGAAGCCGCCGCTCCCGCCGCCGCGAGCTGCGATCCCGCCGCGCTGATCGCGCGGCTCCCCGAGCGGCTGCGCGAGGTCTTCGTCCTGCGCATCCTCCAGCACGCGTCGTACGGAGACATCGCGGCGCGCCTCGGCCTGACCTGCGCCACCGCGCGCAAGCGCGTGCAGGAGTCGCGCACCGCGCTGCGCGCCTGGCGCGACGGGATGGAGTAACCTCGCCGCGATGGCCCTCACCGCCACCATCTACAACTTCGCGACGCAACTGGCCGACATCGACCGCGGTGTGTACGAGAACCTCGACCTGCGCATCGCGCGGCAGCCCTCCGAGACGGCCGAATACATGCTGATGCGCTTCTTCGCGTACTGCCTCGAATACACGGAAGGCATCGCCTTCACCGAGGGAGTGGCGGCGGGCGACGAGCCGGCGGTGGTCATCCGCGATTTGACGGGGCGCGTCACCGGGTGGTTCGAAGTGGGCGCGCCCGATGCCGAGCGTCTGCATCGCGGCAGCAAGCTCGCCGGGCGGGTGGCCGTCTATACGCATCGCCCCATCCGCCTGCTCCTCGGCGAGCTCGCGGGGAAGAAGATCCATCGCGCGCAGGAGATCCCGATCTACGCGTTCGATCCGCCGTTCGTGAAGGAGATCGCCGAGGCAATTTCCTGCGGGCCAACGGCGTGAAGGTGCGCGGGCACGATCAGGCCACGCGCGGGAGCGTGTCCGTCGAGGGGTGAACGCACTTGCCGGAGAAATTAGGTTTCTTACCGTAAAGCCGTCCTATAATTACGCGGGGGTCCATTCTCATGAACAACCGCTGGCACCGATCCACGGGATCGCTGTGTTTCTTCATTGCCGCGCTATGGAGTGTTTCGACCACCGCGCAGCCCGCGATTGTCAATTTCGATCCCAGCGGGCCATCGAGGTACATCGTGGCGCTCAAGGACGATGCCGGCACACGAGTGATAGAAATCGCGGCCAGCGTGGCAGCCGTCAGCGGCGGGACGGTGACTCACATTTACGAACATGCGGTGCGAGGGTTCACCATAGAGACGACCGCACAGGAGGCACTCGCGTTGGCCGCGGATCCGCGGGTGAAATTTGTGGAGCAGGACTCGCAGGTTCATGCCGATCGCGAGATGGAGAACGACGCGACGCAGAATTCACCACCGTGGGGACTGGACCGGATCGATCAACGCGATCGTCCGCTCAGTGGAACCTACACTTACAACAACACCGGGGCAGGCGTGACCGCGTACATCGTGGACAGCGGCATCAATGCGACGCACGTCGACTTCGGAGGCCGCGTCCGATATGGGTTCAACTTCGAACCCAATCATTCCGGGGCGGACTGTAACGGTCATGGATCACATGTCGCGGGCACGGTTGGCGGTTCCACGTATGGCGTGGCCAAGGGCGTGTCGCTCGTGTCGGCGCGCGTACTGAACTGCAATGGTTCGGGATGGGTGAGTGATTTCGTCGACGGCATCAACTGGTGCATTGCAGATCACGCCGCCGGCCAGCCGGCGGTAATGAACATGTCCGTGTACTCGGATTCCCCTTCCACGGGGCTGGACCTGGCGGTTAACGACGCCATCAACGATGGCATCGTGGTCTGCGTGCTCGCCGGCAACGGAACGGCCAATAACGGAGTGGCTACGGACGCGTGCAATATCTCTCCGGCCCGCGTGACCAATGCCATCACCGTGGGATCGGTGAACAGCAGCGACACGAAGGCCTCTTCATCGAACTTCGGCTCCTGCGTCGATCTCTTCGCACCGGGAGTGTCGATCTTGTCGGTTGGATACACGAGCAGTACCGCGACGGACACGAAGAGCGGCACGTCGATGGCAACGCCGCACGTTACTGGGGCAGCGGCCCTCTACGTTGCCGCCAACCCCGGCGCGACGCCGGCGGCCACAACGACCGCGCTCGTCAACAGTGCCTCCGTCGGCAAACTCACCAGCATCGGGTCGGGTTCTCCGAACCGGCTCCTTTACATGGGCGACATCGGCAGCTCATCGACTACAGAGAAGATCGTCAACGGCGGTTTCGAACAGACCGTATCGACAGGAAACTCGTCTCCCGGATGGACGCTTTTTCCGGCACAGGGACACACCGTCTTTCAACAGGGCGGTTCGTATCCGCACGCCGGCACGGCGTATGCCTATCTCGGCTCGACGAACAGCGCGACGGACATTCTGAAACAGACGGTCTCGATCCCGGCCACTGCCTCCAGCGCGCAGATCACGTTCTGGGTCAACGTGGTGACCAGCGAGACCACGAGCACCACGAAATACGACTATCTCTTCGTCGATCTGTACAACACGAACGGCAGTTGGGTAAGCGCCGTCGCCGAAATCACGAACCTCAACTCGCCGCAATCGGGAAACCTGAACGGCGTGTATTTCAAAGTCGGCCCCATCGAAGTGAGCGAATATGCAGGGTCCACCCTCCAGTTGGTGTTCGACGCGTTCACCGACTCGTCGCTTCCTACCACGTTCCGGCTGGACGACGTCTCGCTCATGATTACGGAGGAGCGTTGCTACAGCCTCTCCGCGTCCGCGGCACCCGGCTCCGCCGGCTCGGCGTCGATCAATACGCAGCAGAACTGCCCTGGCGGGTTCGATGCGGGAACGCAGGTGTCGATCTCGGCCTCTGCTAATCCCGGATACCAGTTCTCGAGCTGGAGCTCGACGAATTGCTCGCTGGCGAATGCGAGCGCCTCCTCGACAACCTGCACGATGTCGGGCAACGGCAACGCCACGGTCACGGCGAACTTTGTCGCGAACTGGGTGGTGAGCATTTCGGCCGTCACGCCGAACGCTTCCGAGAGCGGGCCGACGAACGGCACGTTCTCGGTTTCGCGTACAGGACCGACGAGTGGGAGTTTGACCGTGTTTTACACGATCGGCGGAAGCGCAACGAACGGCACCGACTACAGCTCGATTTCCTCAAGCGTCACGATTCCATCCGGTTCAGGGTCAACGAACATCTCCATCGTGCCGATCGCAGACGGTTCGAGCGAAGGGAGCGAGACGGTGATCCTGACGCTGTCGAGCAACGCGCAGTACAGCATCGGATCTCCGTCATCGGATACCGTCACGATCACCGATTCCGCGCCGCCGGGAGCGCAGTTCTACCTAATCACCCCATGCCGGCTCCTCGATACACGCAACAGCGTGGCTCTCGCATCGGGAAGCTCGCGGACGGTTCAGGTGTCGGGCGCCTGCAGCATCCCCTCCGGTGCACGCGCGGTGGCCGTCAACATCACAGCCGTATCGCCGCCAGCAACGGGATACTTCACTCTCTACCAGCAAGGAATCACGCGGCCCACGACG